>Ga0325403_1003446_pt1 | contig 14439 bp, 12 predicted proteins | sample PopdelMetagenome_19_FD_205665 | JGI IMG/M metagenome (GOLD analysis project Ga0325403, IMG submission 205665) | Populus deltoides microbial communities from Bellville, Georgia, United States - Xylem-PdKOR-R4 | ecosystem: Host-associated > Plants > Phyllosphere > Stem > Wood/Secondary xylem...
CTGCCTGCCTGCCTCTCTGTTTAGCCATGACATCCCCGTGACCCTGCTGAGCCCTGCTGATCAAGCACCCCAAAAAAGAGAAAAAAAATAAAATAAAAAACCAAATTATTAATCAGCAATAAACAAGAAAGGAGGAAAAAGAAACCGAAAATATATTATCAGTACCAAATACTAATAAAAAGCAAATAACAACATCGCGAGAAAAGAAAAAGAAAAGAAAATTGGTCCTCTCAGATCTGAAATTTCCCTTCTGTTGATCTCAAAAACAAACAAATGTTCAGATTTGAGCAGCAAAAGATGAGGAAAAGGATTGCATTTTCATTTTCCTTTTGATTTATTTCTCTTTTTTTTCTTAGGGAATTGCAATCTGTCCATTTCTTCTCTTCTCTTCTCCTTTTGTTTTTGCTGTTTTGTGCCGAAGATGACCGACTCCGTGATTCCTCCCGCCGTGCTTCGTAATCTGTCTGATAAGCTCTATGAGAAGCGAAAGAATGCGGCTCTCGAGGTCCCTCTCGCTCTCTCTTTCCAATTCGTGTTTTTCGTATACGATTTGGTATTTCTAGGTTTTGATTTTCTATTTACGTAGGTCGAGGGAATTGTGAAGTCGCTGGCGGCCGCCGGGGATCACGAGAAGATATCGATGGTCATCAATTTGTTGACCAACGAATTCACCGCCTCAGCCCTAGCCAACCACCGCAAGGTTCGTCTTTTTTTTTCCTTGAAAAAAAAGGAATGTGAATTATTTTTCAATTTCATTGTTTTGATTCAATTGCGACATAATTTTGGCATTTTTATTTGTCTTTATGCAGGGAGGATTGATAGGACTAGCAGCTGCAACAGTAGGGTTAACTACAGACGCAGCCCAACATCTCAGTGTTAGTGATCTGAAACTCCTCTATGTTACTTGTTTGAATCTTTTCTGTGATCGGGCTCTAGTTTCGGTGTTCAATTTTATTGATAGATAGGCAACAAGTTTTTAATTTTTTTCAGCATAACCGTGTAGACACGTTCCTAATTTTGAGCTTTGTACAGACTATGGTTAGAATTTTAAGTTCATGCTTTGAACTAAGCTTAGTCACTTTCTTTGGGATTATGTGCCATTTAGCGAGGGTTAAATATTTGATTTATTGAACATAGTTGATGGAACTACGTTCAATATTGTATGACATTTGGCTTTTGTGCGAAGTTATTATTGTCTTGTCTTATTTTTTCTTTTTGCAAAGCTTCTGTATTATGTTCTTACTTCATTCTGGAATCTTAAAATAAAGAATGTACTGATTGGAAGTTATTTGAATGAAATAGATATGTCATAACAGATTTCATTTGAGACGAAAAACTCGTGTAAAATATGGTTAATTTCACAGAGGAATAAGAAAGGGAAAAATGTCCAATGGGATAGAGGATGATTGGTGTTCCTGAATAAATAGATTGCATTAGCACAAAGAAACTTTGATAAATGTTACTGGATTACCATGACAAGTATAAACCATTGTGTTTGAATAATGGATATAAAGAAACACAACATAACAGTTAGTAAAATAACATTTGAAAGTTCATTTTCACAAATAGAGAGTATTAGACCTACTTAAAGGTCTAGTATGCAGAAGCAAGAAAAACAAGCTCCACCTTTTGTTTAGCATTCCTAGAAAGGAACATTAATGGTTTATGATGATGTTGTGGCTAAGGGACCATTTGCTACTGCAAATCCTTTGTAGATGCTTTGAGCAATGACACCGGATCTGCAAACACTGCAAATTAAATGCAATCTTATATGAAGGTGCTGTATTCCCTAGCAAATGCTTTCATCAACAATTGTTGTGGGTGGTTATGCTTAGAAGGGTTCACTAAGATAGTATGTAGTTGTCTAAAAAAGGCACCTATAGAAGTGCTTATAGTATTTTGTTCCCTAACTTGATTTTATTATTGGTATTATTGCAAGTAGATAATTCTGTGTTTCTGAATCAAAGACCTATTCCAACCTTACTCTTGGCTCTTAGTGCTAAAGCCTAGACCCAAAGGCAAGAGTGTGTTTGTACCTGTTTGTTGCTTGTTCTTAGAACTAGTTTGGGTCTCTGAACTATGATATGGTACAAAAATATATATGCGGATGTCGATAATATACCATACAGATATTACAAAAGAATTCTAGGAAGCAACAATTATATTTCAACTTAAATAAGCATAGCTGCTGTACTGTTATAGAATGAAATGAATGTCAATTTATCAGCTGAATTTGTAAGTTATGAACCAAAATAACACCTCAACCCCCCCCCTCGACACTCAAGGCTCTTAAGGTTATCTTACCATATATTTGTACCATCTGTTATGTAGTTGGGGCACGTAACACCATCCCTTTGCATGTTGTCTAGTCAGTTTCTATATGTAAAACAAACTGTATGTGATTTTGTGTCAACATGGGTGATCCAAGTGCAATAAAGAGCTTGTTATTGATGTATTTGGGAGGACTCAAGAGGGGGAAAGATTGAAAGATACCGGGAAGTGCTGTTCTGCTGTTTATGGAACACTGCTTGGGATTCTAATTTTTTGACAATCTTCTCTACTGTGGCAAATATTATGAGACAGAACAGTGCATTAGTCATTTCCAGAATGAGAAAAAAAAAAATACCATGAAGTATTGTTTAAGAATCAACTTTTTTTGAATTAGAGTGATGGAGGGTGTATCAGTCTGCCATATTTTGTTTTGATTTTATTCAGCAGCCGGAGAACATCATGAGACGTTTTTTTTTTCAATTCTTAGTCTTTTTCTCCCCCTTTTCATTTGTATAATATTTATATTTCACTATTGCTTTGGATGTATCTTGCCAGCAAATTGTGCCACCTGTACTTGAATCTTTTGTAGACCCAGATAGCAGAGTTCGTTATTATGCTTGTGAAGCTCTGTATAACATTGCTAAGGTGAGAATGGAAATGGTTGATAGCCTGATTTATATTTATCCTTTTTCTTGTTATGTTTGGTGCTTAACATACTGTTTTATACTGGCATGCAGGTGGTTAGAGGAGATTTTATTATTTTCTTTAACCATATTTTTGATGCCTTATGTAAACTTTCGGCAGATTCGGATCCCAATGTACAAAGCGCTGCTCATCTTTTGGATCGGCTTGTAAAGGTAATAATTGCTCTAAACCTTAAAGTATTTATTGATTTCTTGTACTTGATGTGTTAGTAAGGTTGGGATCCTCTTAAATTTTCAATTCTCATATTTTACTATAATGAAACAGGACATCGTTACTGAAAGTGATCAATTCAGGTGTGTACAATGGATATGCACTTCAAGAATTATCTGAAGTCTTTATAAACTGTTCTGATAAATTAAAAGTCCTATGTTTTTATGTTTTTTTTTAGCATTGAAGAATTTATACCGTTGTTGAGAGAACGAATGAATGTCCTAAATCCCTATGTCCGACAATTTTTGGTGGGATGGATTACTGTATTGGACAGTGTTCCAGATATAGATATGCTGGGTTTTCTTCCTGATTTTCTAGATGGTAATCCATGTTCTTTGTTTCAAATCTAACACGCTTCTTTGTTTTGTACTTGTATATTGCTTCTTAGTTGATACCTTACCAACTGTTGATAAATCTCAGGTTTGTTCAATATGTTGAGCGATTCTAGCCATGAAATACGACAACAAGCTGATTCTGCTCTTTCAGAGTTTCTTCAAGAAATTAAGAACTCCCCAGTAAGATTTCTGCTTAATTATGATCTCATCTATTGTAGTTTCTAATTCCAGGTCACTTGCCTTTGAAAAACATTGTCCCAGCAATAAATACAAATGCATTCACATTATTTTCTTTATTTTCTTTGTTTGATATACTTTGGTTGGCATCAAGTGTTTTGATATAAAAACAAATCTTTTGTTCATTTTTGTAATTTTCTGACTCGAACAGTGCTACTGTTGAAGTCTGTAGATTATGGTCGTATGGCTGAAATACTGGTTCAGAGAGCAGCTTCTGTAGATGAATTCACTCGGTTAACAGCTATTACTTGGGTAAGCAGATTCACATTTTGAATTTATATATGTGTGTGTGTGTGTGTGCGCGTGTGTAAATTTATATTTCTACAGCGTACCCTGCAATTTGTCTCCTTCTACAATATCTTCTCTGGTGTATGTTCTATGATGCGTGCATTTGTCGATGTCACAAGTGTGTAAATTTATTTTTCTACAGTGTACCCTGTAATTTGTCTCCTTTTACAATATCTTCCATGGTTTATCTTCTATGATGCATGTGTTTGTCGATGTTGCAAGTTGCTTTGAGTTTTTGACAAGTTTTTGCTTCATTGGAATTATATAATCTTTTTATCACATTAACTGTGCAGATAAATGAGTTTGTGAAACTTGGTGGTGAACAACTTGTTCCTTATTATGCTGATATTCTAGGAGCCATTCTGCCTTGCATTTCCGACAAAGAAGACAAAATCAGAGTGGTAAGCTGGTTTAAACTCTCTGAAAGATGAAAAATCTGTGATTATCTTATAATGCTGAGACCTATTTTTTGGTTTCAAGGTTGCTCGTGAAACCAATGAAGAGCTACGTGCAATCAAGGCTGATCCTGCCGAAGGATTTGATGTTGCAGCAATTCTCTCCATTGCAAGGAGGTATAACTTTGTAACCTGCCAAAACAAAAATTCAGTTTAAAAAATGCTAGCAATTTGCTTTTTAGTAGTTCTTATGAAGACCTACAATTAAAGTGCTGACAACCCTCACAAACATGGTGATGGTGGTGTCTCTGAAATGAAGACCATCTAAAATGATTTGTGGTGGCTATTGATTCTTTTTACTGTTCAGGCAATTATCGAGTGAGTGGGAGGCTACTCGAATTGAAGCATTGCACTGGATATCAACCCTTTTAAACGGACACCGTGTTGAGGTGATTAGACTTTGCCTCTGTTTACAAAAATAAACACAGTGTTTGCAACTCAGAAAAAAGCAGCTTGAAGTTGCCTTTTGTTATCCTGCGGTTAAAAAGCAAATGGTAATGGGTCCCACAAGCAATAACTTGTGTTTAGAATGTAACCAAACAATTTATTTTTGTGGTCTGCTCCAAAAGCAGAAGCAGCCACAAAAACAAACACTCTCTTTATTGATAAGTCATACGCATTTGATTTTTTATTTGTTCTCTGAACTGCAAATATTGTAAATTTAGTTTCTTGTATGTTTGTAATGCTCCCATAACTCTGAATTAGTTCCAAGTCCTAAAATCACAGTCTTCAAGGGTGTCATCCCATTCGCAGTCAACTTCTGGTTTCATGTTCTTAACACAGACAAGAACTTTGGTTATGATTATGTGGCACAAAGGAAGGGACTGAAAGCTATATCTAGCTTGGTCCTTCCATTGAATAAGTAGATACTTCTTTGGGCTTGCATTTTTTAAAATTCTCTAGACCAGATATGATTAAAGGTGTTAATTTTTTTTATGTGAAACAGGTCTTGTCTTTTCTAAATGACATATTTGATACCCTTCTCAAAGCACTGTCAGATCCATCTGATGAGGTAATCTTTTACATTTGATTTATGCCAGAAGTAATAGATCATATTGCTCATATTTGATACCCTTCTCTTTATGGTTCATTTTTTTTTCTTTTACTCGAAGTGCAGTCATTTTATAGAGTGATAAATTTTATAATTGTAATTATTCCTTTCAGAATTTTTTATGCCGGAAGTAATAGATCATATTGTTCATATGTATGCATCTGGATTGATGGTTTTTTTTTTTTTTTTCATAATAGAAGGTTGCCCATGAGATTGGCCTCTGCACGCTTGTGTTTAATATCCATTGAACTTTCAATTTATTTGCAAACAGAACAAAACAAATGTAATTCATTATATGGTAAATTGGAAGCTCAATACTATCTCATTCACTAGTTTTGCTTGATACATGTTAGATTGCTCTGGTTGACTCTGGATGGATCTATTGTATGTAAAACTATCCGTAATTGGATTCAACTTTCCTTCTGACCTATGATCACCCTCTACTCATAGAACGTAGGGAACTAAAAACCACTTGATGAAGGAAGCAGTATAGAAATGTATGAAAATAACCACACCTTCCTGCACTCAGCTGGGCCATCTCCCCTTGATCTCCAGGTCCACTGAAAGCGGTCCTGGTCTCGTGTAAAGAAAGAATCCCAATCTGATTTCTATCCCGCATATCACAACATTTGGCAATCAGTTTCTTTTGGGAACATGAGAATGGTATGCCCAGCTAATTGAGGGACATCACAAATTTCCCCTCAATCTCCAGGTCCACTGAAAGCAGTCGTGGTCTCGTGTAAAGAAAGAATCCCAATTTGATTTCTATCCTGCATATCACAACATGTGCCAATCACTTTCTTTTGGGAACATGAGAATGGTATGCCCAGCTAATTGAGGGACATCACAAAGATTAGGACCTGAAGTTTCGTGCTAGGTGCTCATGTGTTTTGTCTGGGTGGAAGCTGGTGGAAGGGTTTTCACATCACAATTGTCTGTGTCTGTCATCTTCAATTTGCCTTGCTGTTTTGTACATAAATTTACCATCTTATGGTTTTGAAAAAGGTGCGAAAGCCAAAAACAATTTTACTTTAATTGAAACAAATCGCCCTGCAGAAAATCTTAAAGATCTAATCTTGGAGATCTCTTTCTGAGTGCTATTTCTTTTATTGTGTTTTGCACTATTTCAAAGTCATGGAGGCGTATGGCATCAGAAACAAATCATAGGATTCTAATAGTGAAAACCCACTAAACCATGTGATAAAGAGTCTTGGTATATTTGTACACATATTTCTATTTGTTGTATCTTCCAATACATCAGCCATTAGATTAATATTTTTATCACCATGGATCATACAACTCATCAGGCCTGCGCATGAAGTAGGTCTGTTTCTTCCTAAGGAAAGTATAAACTCCATTGCTGAAATTTATCTCATTTGTTTGGAATCTCATTTCCATCTTCTTTCTTTTCCCTGGACTTCTCTTTTCCTTGTAATGTTCCCTGTGGATACACCCTTTCATTTGCCAACCAGAAAAACAAACACTTTGGATCTCAATCTTGTTATGGTCAATCTATTAATTTTATTGCTTTCATATGCATAGAGATCAAAGAAATATCCTGTACTGTTTTTTTATATAATTAATTTGTTGCAATTCTGATTTTGTCCCTAGGTGGTACTTCTTGTTCTTGAGGTTCATGCATGCATAGCGAAAGATCTGCAACACTTCAGCCAACTTGTTGTTTTCTTGGTGCATAATTTCCGCAATGATCATTCTCTTCTAGAGAAGTGAGCCTCTTGCTCTCATCTTGCTTTTTCTTTATTTGTAATTTTTTTAGTGTTTGTAGTTTAGTTGGTCTGCCAGTGGCAGTTTAAGTGTAGCTTTAATCACGTGTCTTATTTCTTCTGCAAACTATTCTTTTTTTTTCCTTAGGCGCGGTGCTTTGATAATCCGACGACTCTGTGTTCTTTTAGATGCTGAAAGGATCTATCGTGAACTTTCTACAATATTAGAGGGGGAAGCTGACCTGGATTTTGCATCTATCATGGTTCAGGTTTGCTCATTATCTGGGAACATAAAACTGGGTGCTTGAGGGCCAAATGGAATAATACTTTTCAGGGATTTTCTTGTTTACTTTTCTTGTATACATATATTGCATTGGCAATGCATAATTGGGAAAATAGTGAAGGCAAAAAATTTGAGTTTTTTTTCTACCTGCTGTTCAATTTTACTTGATTACATTTTTTCCTCTTTTCCCCAGGCTTTGAATTTGATTTTACTCACATCCTCTGAGTTATCTGAGCTTCGAGATCTTTTAAAACAATCTCTGGTGAATTCTGCTGGGAAAGATTTATTTGTTTCTTTATATGCTTCATGGTGCCATTCGCCCATGGCAATTATAAGCCTTTGTTTATTAGCACAGGTAAGTATTTAGGATCTTGCCACGGTCATACCTTATCATCTCTTGTGAAGTTTAAAGCTATATATGAATTTCATGCATTCATCCATCTTTTGTCCTTTCTTCACAGACTTATCAGCATGCCAGTACCGTGATTCAGTCACTGGTAGAGGAAGATATTAATGTCAAATTCTTGGTACAGCTGGATAAATTAATTCGTTTGCTGGAAACTCCCATCTTTGCTTACCTTAGATTGCAGGTGCCCTGGTTAAACACACGGTTCTTAGTTACCTCTGTTTTGCCTATTATTTATAACTTAAGTAGTTGTCAATAAAAGAATTTGACATGGTTATATATTTATTTTGATTTCTTTTGGTCATTTGTGGATTGTCTAATATTTGGTAATTCCATGGATTTCTTTGTCTGCATAGAAAAAAAAAAATGTTCGCTTATTGTTATGTAATTTGATCTGGCATGTAATGCATGTCCCTTGCAAGATTGTGTTGCAAGGTCATTTGCTTAGTCTTTCTTGTTATGCTGAGTGTTTCTACGATTTTGTGGTTCTTGCAGCTTCTTGAACCTGGAAGATATACATGGTTGTTAAAAGCTTTAAATGGTCTTCTGATGCTGCTCCCACAGGTACCTGAAGAATTGTATACTGCTCCCACTGAATTTCTTGAATTTTTATATGTAAAGGCTGCAGTTTCACACACACATGCATGTTTGTCTATTGGTCTTGCATGCATGAATGCATGTATACGGTTAGGAAAAATGTTACTCATCTACTTTTTAATGAATCCTATTTCATTTTTCTGACACTCAGATTGTCTTAGATTTAATATGATTATGGTGACATTTAGCTTTCTTAGAGATTAATACTGAGGGGAATGCGTCATCTAAGGGTGCAGACCATGTATATGAATGCTTCTGGTTTGTTTGTCTGATGGACCTTTAACAAGGGTTTTGTTTACCTTTTATGAATGGTGGAAGGTGGTATATAGGATGCATGTTTATTTTCTGTTGTCTCTAATTGTGAAGGAGAGACTCAATCTTGCAATTAATGTTACAAAATAAGGAGCGGCGGTGACCAATTGATGAAATATTAAATGCTTTTCCAACTTACAGTGGTGGTGGTTATTTGAAAAGACAAGCTTGATCTAGATTACTGCTAAAGAGCTCGGTTACAGATTGATGAGCATTTTAGTGCTTCCTTGCTTATGAGATGCTATTAGTGTTACTGCCACGTCTCTATAGCTTCTCATGTTTCTTTTTCATTGGCTTCATGAATGCAGCAAAGTGCCGCTTTTAAGATGCTGCGAACTCGTTTAAAAACTGTTCCTTCATATTCCTTCGGTGGTGATCAAGTCAAGCGAACATCTTCAGGAAACCCTTACTCCCAGATTCTACATCACATTCCATGTGGATCACATATCTCTGAGGATGGTGATGTAAACCAGGATGCAGGGGCTTCTAATTTGCATAATGGAATTAACTTCACTTCAAGGCTGCATCAGTTTGTGCAAATGCAACGTCAACACCGAATGCATGCAAAAGTGCAGGCACAGTCTCACAACAGTTCCACTTCATCATCAAAGGTTTGTTGAATATCTTCATGTCATTATTTTCTATTTGTTATCATGTTTAATTAAACTGCTTTCGGCATTATGATTTATGATAGGAGTAGAATTTTAGGGGAATTAGGCGAGGAGCAAGAATGACTAGACTAGAGTAGAGTAGAGAGCACATTTAGGGGACTTTGGTTGGTATTGGCTAGTAGAGTAATTTGTGGGCTTATCATTAAGTTCCTTTGTTGTGAGAGGTTCATCTCAATTGGCACATGATGAGGGTGGATAAGGTGCTTTTGTCAAGGGGAAGACATTCTTAGGTTTTTGTAAACATTATCAAGTTTATGTTTGTCCGTAGTGGCAAAGCATCTAATATTTAATCGTGTTTAATTTTTGCTCGGAATCACTGTGCCCTATTATTCATGCAGGATGTACAAAGATCAGAGGAATCGGGGCACCAACTTCCTTTGGATAATAGTGAGCCTCCTTCAAGATCATCTAGAAAAGGCCCAGGGCAGCTACAACTTTAATCATGTGTTTCACAGGAGATGAGAGTAGAGGTGGTGGTATGACTTGTAAAATTGTATATCGTAGTTTGTCTGTTTTTATGGATGCTGGGATGGTAAAAGAGATGGTTTTGATTTGGGATAAGCTTAGGTTCTCCTGAGCTTCTTCTTCTTTTTTATTTTATTTTATTTTTGGAGACGGTGACATGCATGTGGTTCTTTTATTTTTTTTTATTGAAAACCACATGGGAGCAAATTATTTTAGAGAGTGCAGTTTGTCTGTCCACTTCACAGCTCGGCTGTTATGGCCACTTGAAGAAACAAAAAAATAAGGAATCAGCTAATTCATGTATTCATCACATCAATCTTTGCCAAATGTATGCTTACACTAATTTTTATCAATCGATCCTTTTTCATCTCCCGTTTCATTGTGTTTATATGAAAGCAATCAGCAAGCACCTTATCCAGCTGTAGTTTAATGCAAGCATCTCTCTATTATGGCTCTTTAACCAGCATGATACTTCCAAGGTTTCCGAACTAAGTTTACCCGTCCCACATCGGCTTATAGTGGCGATTTTGAAATTTTTATATTGGCGTAAGAGAAGGCAACCAGGCATCTTGGGGGGTGTGGGGTAGGGATCAGTACATGCGTCTGCAAACCCTAAACCTGTCCCTCTCTTGAGGGAGTTCAATTAATGGGGGGGTCTTTGACCAGTGTTTCCCCTCGTAGTGGTTAAAAAAAAAAGAAACGCTGATGCTCTCTCCTTGCATGGTTAGCTGTTTCCCTCGTTGGCAAGTCTCCCCTTGAGAGGAGTATCGAGGTGGTACCGCTTACATCTGGCCGGTGTCTCGGGGTACTGGATTCCTCGCCTCTCTACCACCACCCGCTTTTTTAATGACCAATGAGCCATTAAACATTCATTGTTATGATATTTTGACAGATCCGATGAAAAGTTCAGTCACTCAAGAGTGAGCAAACAAAAATTCCTGATTGATAGATCCGATAGCTACAATTCAAGATAGAGTAGAGCTCAGTCCATCGACCAGTGAATATTTAATGGTAATTGCATCCACATCAACCTTAAAAGAAAGTCTTATTAGTGTTGCATATTTCCGTTATGGGGCCAAAAACAAGTTGCTCAACTTGTTCTGCTGTAAGATTGCCAGTCAAACTGGTAATCTCTTTCATGAAGCTGCTAACTGAAGACGATTGCAATAAACTATCATAATTCACCCGATTTTACAAAAATCCACATTCAGATTACAAAACTGGAGCATGCCAGTGGCAGTTCCTTGCGCCTTAAAATCCAAACCCTATAACCAACCAACAATACTATCTAAATCTTGGCTGGGAAAGAAGGATAAAAAAATAGTCGTGCAGACGGCGCCAAAGAGACAATTAAGTAGTCAGAGCATCTTATTTACATAATCATTTTTCAATTAAGTATTTATAAAGCATAGATCTTCTCCAGATCCGAGTTGTACTCATCAGGGTCTGATATATTTGCCGAGTACACTGACCAAGAAAACGATTTGCTTCCACTTGCCCTTTTGATGCGCCTCTGGGAATCCCGGAAAGCTCCAAAATGCTGCCGGAAAACAAAGTAGCACATGCTTGCTAGTGTCCCAACTAGAATTGGTGCCCCTGTTAAAGTTATGGTTATAGCCATCCAAGAACTTTTCTTTCCTACAACCACAAATGCTATTGACAGAAATGCTCCACAAGTGCAAGCACAGGCAGCCCACATCAGCTTGTTAACTATGGAGACTAACTGTTTCTGAGCCTGAGTGTCCCAGGCCACCAAAGTGATCTGAACCACAACAACCGCTAACGATATAAAGAGAGATGTTGCATTTAAGAGGCAGAAAACTTGAAAACCAACATTGTCAGCTATATTAGCTTTCCCTGTTTCAGCTCCATCCTGTGTATATTGCCCAGGTAAGTTGAAGATAGCCAAGAAAGCAATCGAGGCAAAAAGAACAGCAACAACAGTGACAGAGTTGGTTGTATTCTGGACAGCTTCTCTATGGATTTTCCTTAGTTCTTTTGCAATACCAGAAACTCTTCGGTTGGTTTTTTCATTTTGTATAAGTTGTGAATGCACCTCGTGCTTGATATCACTAACTGTCCTCTTAAGTTCCATTGCTTCATCCATTTGACCAACATGCTGAGCATGCTTGGCACCAGCCTCTGTGAGAGCTTCCTTGATTTCCAAGGCAGATTCTCCATATGGGAGTTTATCAGCCAAATCCATCGCAGTTTCATGCTGATTATTGATGATGTTAACATCAATAGATGTACAGTTCAGCAAAAGGCTTATTATCTGAGAAACAGAGAACATAGTATAAGCATGATAAGACTGGGAAGAGAAATGATAGGAAAAAACTCCTTGAACAGTAGTATCAATGCTACAGAAAAAGATCCAGGGAGAAGCTAGTAAGCTCATAATCACTCCATGAATCAAGACATCAGATTTGGTCATCGTATAATACATTTGAGGTGAGAATTAGATAAAAGACAGACAAGAACAACAATTTCTCATATTTAATTAGCAATCGATAGTTAAAGTACCTGGGGGCGTGATTTCCTTGTTGCCACGTGCACTGCCGTGTTACCTTTCTTGTCACGCTCATTTAGTATTGAGCGATCAGCAAGTAATATCTCCTCTACAACAGAAGTACTCTGACCCTTTACAGCCATATGGAGTGCAGTCTGGCCTTTCTTATCTTTGATGCAGACAATACCAGGATCACGATGTATAAGCACTTTTACCATATCAAGAAGGCCATACCTGGCAGCTGTGTGCAAAGCAGTTTTCTCATTTTTACGCACTATCCTCATTGAGCTGACATCAACATCCAGTATGGCATTCACCACATCCAGGTGATCTTTAACAGCGGCTGAATAGAGGGGGCTAGTATTGGAGGAGTCACATACCTTGCAAAGCTCAGGCCACATGACCAAAAGGTCCTTCACGATGCCTAAAACCAATATTCAATACCATAAAGAGTTAAACGACCTGCCATCAACTAACAAGTTAACAGAATGCTGGCGGTGAGGCACAATCCTGAACGGACATATTAAATATAGCTACCTTATGTAAATGAAGCTCAATCTTCATGAACACAATCTCCTATGCCTCTATGATTAAGCAAAGCAATCGTTACATTCAACTTTAGCCAATTTCAATCAGCAATGATCTATATAACTTTCAAAGAAAAATATAGTTGTATTGCTGTTTGGACTGACCACTTTTATCCAGCAAATGACTTATATTATGGAAATCCATTCTCCCTTACACGTGCCCGATCAAGGAAACGAACCATAACCAAGACCTCCCATTACATTGAAATAACACTATTACCATGCCTTTTAAAAAATAAACACTGTGCTGTTTGAAATCGCAGCCATAGACCTCCAATCACACATATAAAGTGGACACCGGAGACAATTCAAATGAGAAAAGAAGCCATTTAAACAAAAAGGCGATAACTTTACAAATCAAAGTCTAGAAGCGATTAATCTAATTGTGAACATACCACAGACAAGAAGACAGTAATTAATCATATAAGGAGACCAAAAAGGCAAAAAAGAATAACAGAAAACCTACCCAAGTGACCCTTCTTAGCAGCAAGATGGAAGGCATCCAAGTCAGACTTAGACCTGATCTTCACAGTTTCAAAATCACAAAGCTTTACCAAATATCTAAAAACCTCTTCCAAATTATTATCAGCAGCTATATACAAAGCAGTCTCTCCTGCATCAGTCTGCAAAGACATTAGATCAGACACATCAGATGGCTGCTCCACCACTATCTGTTTCAAAGAGTCAAGGTCGCCTGATCGGACGGCTGTGAAGAATCTTTGGTAGGCTATGAAGCGTAGAGATGATTTTGATGGCTCCATCATCATCGTCATCGTCATAATAATAATAGCATTAGCTTAATTGGTATGCATAACATACGGGCTCGTTTCTTCAACAGGGAAAAATCAGGGACGAACCATCGAGTGTCAAGCTTCTCTTTCTCAAAAGTTTTTATCCTTTTGAGGTCTCTCTTCTTCTGCTTCTGCTTAGTTGAGCTCAGGTTTGTATATTGCTTTTAAAAGTATTTTTAAAAAAACAATAATAAAAAAAAAATCTTTTTTTTTATCACGGCCACAGACGTGACTTTGGACGGTGGACTTCCTGTCTGGACTCATGACTTGATTTGATTGGACATTTCCAAACTTTATTTATTTTTATTTAGTCCTGTTATTTTAGATATTTTAATAATTTAGTCCTTTATATTTTAAAAAAACAAACTAATCACTTGACTTGTGTTCATCGTTGATTTATTAAAACTTTTTCCGCTTTTTTCTTAATTCTAAAGGTAGCCTGTCACTTTTTAAGCTCTTAAAGGAAAACAAATGCTCGTAGTAATATAATAATAGCCATCATAAGTCAAAAGAGCTAAGTTATATGCTTTGAAATATGTAGA
>Ga0325403_1003447_pt1 | contig 14437 bp, 12 predicted proteins | sample PopdelMetagenome_19_FD_205665 | JGI IMG/M metagenome (GOLD analysis project Ga0325403, IMG submission 205665) | Populus deltoides microbial communities from Bellville, Georgia, United States - Xylem-PdKOR-R4 | ecosystem: Host-associated > Plants > Phyllosphere > Stem > Wood/Secondary xylem...
TGGAGTTGCACTGTGAAACTGAATCTCCATCTGGTATGGAAAGGAGGCATTCAAATGAAGTAGCAAGGAGAGCTTCTGAAAATATAGAGTTGAGCCACTGTTCAAACAAATAGTAAATCAGTTTGTACATGATCGTTCACGTCCCGAGGTATGCTTAGCAGCTGCTTTGTTATGATTTTATTGTGAAAGTGTAAACAGGTTGTTTCCGTTGACTCTGTTTGCTTGTTCCAGGCCATTTCTGTTCGGACAAGAGAGAAAGAGAAAGCAGAACCGTTCTGGCGAGCAGTTCCGGGGGAAGAAAGCATAGAAATGATCACAACCATGTATTAGCACGTCATGAAGCTTCTTTTTTATATAGACAGGAAGGATATGGCTACGTAAACTTGCTAATGAAAGCTTCTAGGTGATGCAGCTTGTTATCAGGGTTAGATTTGTTGATCATGGTATTAAAGCCAGGTGCCAAAATTGGTGCGACTTATTGTCGATCATCACAGTAGCTGATTAGGGTTAAATTTATTTTTAATATTAATATATTAAAACAGTCTAAAAATAAAAATATATATATTTTTTAAAAAGTTCAAGAAAACCTTTAAAATTTTCATAGACTGCGAATCTGCTATATGCACCCAAGCTGATGATCAAGAAGGACACGGTCCAGAGAAGAGTGTGCCTAAATAATTACTCGAGCGCGGGTCCTTATAAATTAACTGATTTCCTAGGGTAAATATTCGAGGCACGCACCTTGAACGTCTTTGCAGCAGAACAAAAGCAACATTTAAATATCACAACTCTCGTTTTGAATTCCCAGTTGAACAGAGGGAAGGGACGAAAAAAATAAAATACAGGGAGGATGGGAACCAAAATATATTTGCTGAGACATTCGAAACTTGCTTGCTTGCTTACTCTTCTGCTAAACATGAAGACGGATCAGTGCTCTGACCGAATATATCAGGAATTCCGTCCCAGTTCTTTCTTTCTCTTGCGTCCCAGTACCCACCCATATAACAATAACATCCATCCTCGTCCTTCCGAAACCATCTTGGTTGCCACCCCCTTTCCTGCAATTTCCTTGCCTGTTTCACGAAGAAAACGTATATTTTACTTGAGAAAAATGAAAGAAAAGAAGAATACAGTCTTTTTGTTTTCCTGATGAGCATGGGAGAATGAATGATAGATGCGCTAAAGAACCGCAATACAACACCATAAACCCAGTGAATCCTAATGCACCTTGATATCATCTAGCGAATCAGCACAGAAGAGAAATTAATGATTAAAGGGAGCATAAACTTCAAAAGGGATTCCATCACAAGATCTTATAGATGATGAGACAGCCAAAAGTCTCTGCACAAATGACTGAACTATAAGGAAAAACAAATGCTCCAACCGCACAGCCATAACATTTTGTTTTGTTCAGCTTATGGCATCGCCTATTAAAGATAGACAAGCAGGTACCTGTCTTTGTAGCTGCTCCAGTCTCAACTTCTCTGAATTAGCCAGCTCATATTCCCCATTTTCTAAGTGTCTCTGATCTGGTCTCAATCTTGAGTCGGTAGGAGGCAATTTTTCCAACAAGCCAGGAGTGAGTTCATTCAAAGATATTGCAAAAGGGGTGAGATTGTATCTTGTCTTGGTAACAGATTTGTCCCTTTCCCAGAGCAAGACAGCCTCCGTCATTGGATCGTAACCCTTTGGCTTTGTAGTTGGATCCCCAAGCACATAATACACTGCTTCATCCCACTTCCCAACCAGCATTGCTACCTTCTCTCCTGTTCTATTATCTTGTACAAATCCATGGACCTACAGTAGAGAAAAGGCGTTATGTCACCTTTTAAACACTTCTCATATTGTATCATAACCATTTTATGTTACTAAACAGGTGCGCCATAGTTCACCCAATACCACACTTGCACTTTGGACCTTGGGCCCAGGCTAAAACCCCTCAGAGCTTAAGAGTGCCTAGCAGCTTTAACAACATTAAAGTCTATATTAATTAAGGGTGGTGTTATTCCCACTCCACTTTGTGTTGTAATATTATTCAACATGTTGCTTAAATATGACTATATTGGTCGTTACAACAAAAGTGAAGTGGAATAACAAATTAATATTGATAGTATACTCTATCTCTATATCGTATAACATTAATATAAATCTATATTAAGAGAATATAAGAGAATGCTTTGGACTTTGGCCCAATGATCTCTCTCTCTCTCTCTCTCTCTCTCTCTCTCTTCATATATATATATATATATATATATATATATATAGAGAGAGAGAGAGAGAGAGTATGATAATAGCTGTAACAACTCTAGCTCTGGGCTAGCCCAAAAGGAGCTGGTTGTTATCATACTCTCTCATGTTGTTTATAATATAAAGAGATCATTAGAAACTCCCAATGTAGCTCTGGACCCACAGATGGCTATCATGGTGGATCCCAATTTTATGTGAACGAGGAAGCCATGCACCAGGAGTACTTCTATGTGTTTATGTATAATGCAGGCATGAGGAAAGAAAAAACTAATAGAGCCTGATGGAAAGCTATGTAAGTCATCATCTTCCATGAGTTAGAGCAAAGCAAACCATATCCAACCTTTAAGGAGAGAGAGGGGAGGGAATGAATGATATAACTCTTCCACGTCTCATGTGTGGATTAGAAAACCCTAAACACACCATAGGAGAGCTGAGGTATGTTATTAAGCTGCCTCAAATTACTAATTATTTGAGTTCTTAAAAACTGTTATTATTATTCGTCTAAATTCTTTTATCTTATCTTTTCTGGCTCAATTTTCTGCTGCTCCATACATTTCATAAAGCATTCTGCCTGGTTTAACAGCAGCTAGCAATCTATGGATTATGGATTAATAATCTTCCAAAAGGCCCTAGGATATACATTGATGGAAAGGTTGTTAATCTCTTTAACAAGCAAGAACAGAAAATGATGAAATCACTTGACTTTTTGCCCTTCCTCCACTTGAATATTTTTCTCTTTATGGTTTTCTACAAATTAGGAGAAAGGGCAAGGAGGTCAAACATCTTTTAGTACAAGGTGAGCTTTTAATTTCAATATATTCATAATTTATTTTTTGGAACAAAAACTAAAGAGGGCAACTGCCCCCCTGGTTGTATGAGAAATAAAATAATTACCTGATGGGGATTCCGGTCTATGATGGACTGCTCCTTGAACTTGAGCTTGCAGGAGTAGTTTCCACTGCCCTTGATGCGCATTGTTCCATAGTGGTCGCAATAAATTTTACCAAGTATAATGTTGTATATTGAGGTGGTGACCTTGCTCCACTGAAAGGTCTCACCGTCCTCAAACTGCAAGGTGAGGACACCAACAGGATCAAGCTGAATAGACCGCCCCCAAAACTTCCCTTTGAGATTGGAGTCAGCCCAGAATTTCCAGCCTCTTCCCTCACAGTGGCAAGCAACCACCATAGGGTGGTGACTAACCTGAATAAAAGGCTAGTCAAACATCATATAAAGGATAAAGAGAAAACTAGGATTCATTTCTATTTAGATACTAGTCAACATCAATAGTAATTGTACATCTGGTTCAAGAATTAGTCACAGTCAATTTAAAACATAAGGTGGAAGAAAGAGCATTACTTTTTCTGAGAAAAAACGAAGTCCTTTATCTGGATAGTCAGCCTCGTAGGTCTCCCCAAGGAGAGGGTTGAAGGGCTTGCACTGTCGACCTTCTGTTGAGGCATACCCAGATACAGCAAAAGCTGCAATGTTTAGAATTCTCATCAAATCGTTCCCCTGCAACATGCAAAATCTCATTATGTTTAAGTAAAAATGCTAACTCAATGACATCCTAATACAATATAAGATCCACCATAAACCGTTCCCACATGAACCAAAGAATGGAACTAATTAAAACAACGAAATAGAGTTTTCAATAAACTCTTGCTGACACAATATTAGTTTTCTACAAATATGTTCAAGGTCTGAACACCTCATTATCCATAACAAGAAATAAATGCCTTAAACAGGCTTTTTTTCAAACCAGATAGCCCTCTAAAATCAAACAGGCAGGCAGGCAGAATGACCTCAGTCCATTCCAAGTTCCCTAAATGGGGATTACAATCACCAAGAACCCAAGTAACAGCTAGTTACCAAATTGAATCAGTGGTAACAAACAAAACAAAGGAAAGAAGTTGATTCGTTAATTAAAAAAATAAAAATAAAAAATCTGTTACAGTCCACCAATGCTTGATCAACCAACTACCTGGACTAAAATGTAACAAGCAGATCATGCTTTAAAACTGCTTTGTCACAAAAGAAAGCACAGCTGAGGACCTGACCTGCTTTCCCCATTCCAATGCTCGGTCAACCAAGTACGAGTACTCCAAATCCTCAAAGCACTTCTGCAATGAAGAGAGTGGTTCATTAAAATAAACAGGAAGACAAACACCAGACAAGTCCTTCCCGATATTGTCCTTGATAATTGACCATAGTCCAACAGGCTTCTCTTTCTCCTTCGGTTCTGGCAAATTATCTCTTCTTTTAACATATGGATATTGAACTGTCATGATCTCCTTCTCAGCCCCAAGCAAATGATCAGAACCATCTTTATCATATATACCAGCATTTCCAGTAGCTTCCCTACTCCGATAGGAAGCACTTCTTAAAGCATCTGCAGACAAAAAGTCATTTGTATCAAAGAATATTCCGTCATCTTCATCTGATTCAACATCTCCTCCATCTTGACTTTCGTTATCAGCATCAAAATCACTCGCACTAGCCTCTGACATGACAGAATAGAAATCTGTGACATGGAAAGAACATGAATATGAGTAAATTTTCAACACTCGCACCAACAATAAGTCTCATCAGAAAACTTAGCGCAAAGCAGGAATGCCTTTTAAACAATCTAGCTAAGTTTATCCTAAAGTTGAAATAGAGATTGTCAAAGACTATAGTGAGGAAAGGAGCCATGTACCATTAAGTACAAAACTCCACCAACTATAACTGATACCAGTGGAGAACATACAAGTTTGCTTGTCTATTTTGTTTCAACATGCCAAATTGAGACAAAAAAATCAAGTTACAGAAGAACCAGGAAATTGATTAAAATTATTCAGCATGTAGAATTCCAAAATGATCTACAGGGTTGATTTGCTCCATCAAAGTATTTTCACACAAAAGGTTATGTAAACTCTTTAACCAATAAGACCTGATAGGCACTAGCATCAAAAAAATCAATCAAAATATGGTAATAACAGAGATCTAAAAGCAAAACTAACCACTAAATCGTCTATTTGCTTGTCCACAATATGAATCGCGTTCCTTCGTTTCATCTACCACAGTAGTTTCCAGCTCAATTTTCTCTGTCTGCAAAACAATTTTAGGTGTGAAAATTACTCGATAAAGTTCTTCATCACTGATCCAGCATCATATGCATGAGGGATTAAATATGAAAGGAATAAAATTTTATAAAATGATCATCATCAAAGAAACATCACAATTAATGCCTTATAATTCAATGCACAGTTTGCAGCAATACATATTCATTCACATAAAACATAAAATGAAAACCTTCTCTCTTTTCCATGTCTCTGAAGCACCAAGAATTTTTTGTTTCCTTGTAAGCATATTTGAAATGTGAAGCATTTGGGACACTGTCATTCTCGTTTATTTGAGATTCCAATTGATGGTGTTATCATAGTTGAGAAAGGAACTCTCCTCTTTGAAACCTAGGGTAGGTCAAATGGTTCTTCATCAACCATGAAGTCTTTTTGACCTAGGAATGAAGTATCTTGACAGATTTATTAATTTAATTGGTTTAATGTATTATGAGTGATTTTGTAAGAGAGGGGGGTTATAACTTTTGCAAATTCCAGTAAAACAAGGGTATTTCAGTAGTTTTCCTAATTGTCAGGAGGTCTAACTTTATGTTGAAATTTGTAGTCTTTTAGGGAGCATTTGTTTTGCATAAAATGTTTTCTTGATTTTCTTGTGTTTTTTTTCCCATATAATATTTTACAATAACATTGGTCAACATAATTTTTTTTAAGTTGATCTTTAATTTACTTCATTTGATGAAAAATATTTTAAACTCATAAAATTCCGTAAAATATTTTATGGATAGTAATCCACTCATAATAGTATCCAATTATTTCAAACACCACCATCTTCACCGCCGGTGCCACTACCAACACCACCACACCGCCGCCACTACCACTGATATATTGGTGCATGCGTCTCTTCTAATAGTGTGAACATCTCAAATTCAATTGAAACAACAAAACCTATTTACTGCAATTCTTGAGCCAAATTCAAGGTGAATAACATATAATAATGTTTGAAAAATGAAAATGAGATGTCCAGCTTCATTCTCATGAAATTCTGGAATGTAAAAGTATGTTATACTCATGCTTGTATATATTCGAATTTATTATTGCACAGATCAAAGGTAAATAAAAGAACAAAAAGCACCTCTAATTGCCTCAATGTGTCCAGCAACGTGATGTGTTTATGTTGCAGAGCCTTCAACTTGTTTTGCATCTCAGAGAGTTCTGATAACATAATGGACTCACAATCTTTGACGACTGTCTCACCAACACCTTCCTGCACTAGCCGTGATCTTAACTTCTCAGTTGAAATGACAACATCTTCAGAAGGTGAAAAATCACTGCTTGTCAACGCTCTAGGGAAAAGATCTTTAGCAGCCTGCAGGGCCTCAACCCATGCAGCTCTATCTTCTCTCGTTACGCAACACAAGTGAAGAGTTTTTGTTCCAGTAAATATGGTGAGCCTCTTGTCATCTGATTTGCTAGCTCGAAATGAAGAAACCTGCTTACAAATTAAGGTTAAAGCCCAAACGAGCTACCACAAAAACATAGGAACTTATTGGAAATAGGGGTCATAACACGTTACTACATGACTGCTGCCTCTGAATTGAATAACATCAGTGAGAAGATAGGTAAGTTCATCGTGTATCATTGGAACATTAAAAGAAAATCAGCTTCTCACATCATGCACTAAACACTTCAAAGAGATAGATGCTGGAGGAATATTAAAAGAAAATCACAGTACATAACAGACATACAAATTATTGGATTCGGGAGCACTTGAATATCATTATCACTATGTATAACCACCAGCACATAATTTATCAGAAATTCCTTTAAATGAATTTCCTAATGATCCACGCTGACATAAAGGACTATTAGTAATGTTTGGCAAGAGACAATAGCATCAAACAAATCAGCAGAAACAAACAACCAAATAATAAACATATTTCGTAATGATCCATACTCACATAAACAACAAAAAAGCAAGGAAAAGTCAACAAAAAGAAAAGGAGTTTTCTTCTTCTTTTCTACTATATATAATAAAGAAACAACCTTCAAGTGAATTTCGCCGAATGGCTTGCACTGCCTGAGCCGATTATTACCACCACCACCATTACTGCTGCTGCTGCTGCTGCTGCTGCTCCAATTGACTTTTTTCATGTACCTCAAAGAACCTTCTCCGATAACCCTAACTCCCTTGTCTCTACCTGCTGGGCTCGTCAAAATCTTATCAGGTCCATGAATCTTATAATACGACAGCACTCCATCTTCAAGCATAAACCACCGAGACCTCCATCCCTTCCCATAATTCACCCATTTGTACAGAATACCCGCTACACTCACGCTCCCACTCACACTATAAACCTTCGAGTCTTCGATTTCTTGACTTACAATCGATGAAAACTTGTCGAGGTCGCGAGATGCCTGAACTGAAAAACTCTGTTTTGAACTTTGATTTAGGGTTCTAAGTGAAGAATCAAGTCCTAATTGCGACTGACTCGCTGATTTGGCCACAACCGGGTTGGTCCGATCCCGATCGATGGATACCGGAGCAATGCAGCAGAGAGGATTCATTTTTTAGGTCGAGCTCCGAATTGGTTCGGATCAGATAGCAAATGCACGGACCCGATCGGAGCTCCAAGCTTTAGCGAAACGAAAGGTCTCGTAAATGACATAAGATCCAGGAGATACGAGTATAAATTGAAGAGGAGAGGAGAGGCGGGTGCTATAAATTTTTGAGAAGGAGGTAGCTAAGCTTAGCTAGCCTGTAGGCTAACAATGCTATTCATGATAGTAAAAGAGGAGAGAGAGGGGAGGGGGTGCAAGACGCACACTGGATCCCATTTAAGGCAGTGCTGATGCAGTTGTCAGTAATGCAGAGGGGGAGAAGAGAGAACAGTGTTGTAGCAACAGTGCAGTGTGGACTCGAAGCGTAGGTTAAGCTAAATTACGCATTTTAATAAAAAGAGAAAGAAAGAAAGCGGGCGCATGATTTGATGACCTGATGTTGATTATTTTTTTTATTTTAAACTTTTGTTGTGTTGTTGTTTGTTGTACAGATATGAGAGAGAGAGAGAGAGAGAGAGAGAGAGGGGCGGGGGGTCAGGTGGGTGGTGTCATAATGGTTGTGGAGAGACAGCTAGCGAGCGCAGTTTGGGCAGCGGGGGGTGTGATAGTGGAATTGAGAGTGTCCTTCGGCTGAATGAGTGCCACACTTCCTTGTATGGGCCCCGGCCCATTCTTCCCAAAACTGTGAAAATGACTTGGTTAACCCTAATTCTTGTTTTTATTAGTTTTGATTAGTGCGTTTGATTCCCAAGGCCAAGGGTCTTCGGCCAGTCAATTTTTAACATGGCTGCGACGTCGCAATGCAAGAAAACTTTAATGAACGTATGCTTCGAACACACAAATTATATTATTATTTTGTAAAAGATTAAAACGCGTGGATATTATGCCTCCTCTCATATTTCATTGTGCTTGAGGTTTTTCTTTTAATTTAATTTTTAAATTTTTATTTAGATTGATTGCATTCTTTTTTCACTAAATTTAATAGCAATTGAATCGAATTTATTGATTAAAACTAAAATTAAAAGACAAAAAACTAAAATAAAAAAAATATTACAAACAGATAATGATTTCAAAGTTCAGATAAAAAATTTAATTTAATCCTTATGTTTTAAAAATTATACCCAAATACCTTAATATTTTTTCAATTTAATTTTATTATAAAAGTTTATTTTTTTTATTTTCTAATTCATGATTTAAAAGAGAAGAAAGAGATCACAAGATTCTGAGGGTAAAGAAAGAAAAATGTTATTGACACCGATTTAAGCCGCCAAGCATAGTCATTATTTATGTCAAATGGATCCATTTGATGAAAATGGTAAATAAATGGGTTGAAAACTGAGTTTTTTATTAATAAAAAAAACCTGAAGCCTTGATTTCTTGATCACCACATTGACCGAAATCTAGGCAAAAATAAATGACACGTTGTTTGATTTTTAAAAAATCAAAGTGGACGATGCAACAAAAAAAAGGGTCCAGACATGTGGGTCTTGACCCAATGAGTTAGGCCCAACAGCACATGGTCTTTCGTTTTTTTCTGTTTTTTTTATTTTTTTATATTAATGTGTTTTTTATATTTTTTTCAAAATTATTGTTTATTTATATTTAAATCCATACAACTCCTCTCTTTTATTTTGATTGTAGAGCCTCTTTTAAATGACGGATTTTTTTTTGTTATTTTATATGTATTTAATTTTTTAATAGATTTTTATTATCCATATATATATATATATATATAGGTAAACTTTATTTTTTTCAAATAAAAAAATCAAATGATATTTCTAATGCATTTTAGCCTTGCAAGGTATTTTTTTACTTTTATTTTATTCAATCAATTTAATGTATGTATCAATTTCTATTATTATTTGATTGAATAAAAAAAATTATTTTCAAAAATAATTTTAGCAAACGTAACCAGGTAAATACTCCATCTTGCGAGATGAAAAATCTTAATTTATATCTATCTCTTAATTTTTCCAGATTTATCTTTAGTTATCATTTATGACTTTTTATTTATTTATTAACACACATAGTTGATTTATTTGATTACATGCATGCCTAAACTTTTTTATTTTATAAAAAAAACACATAGAAAAACTCGTGTATATAGTTTTTTTGTTGAAAAAATTAAATATAGCTAGTTTATATCCAAAGCTAAAAGAAATCAAACTTTTATTGTACATGCTTTTATAATTTATTGTGGTTTGTATAGTAAATTTACTATTTTACCCTTGCTTTATAAAAACAACTTGCTTTGTTACGAGGGCAATCCAATCTTTTCATAAGAATTTAAATGTCTTTGCCAAATTCACAAGAGTCATTATAATCATCTCATATATATTTTAGTATAGTAAAAGTACTAAATTAGCCTTGAAAGTTATTTTCATTTAATTACTTTGAGAGGCATTTTGGGTTTTTATGTTTTTTCTAAGAATTAGAATGACCAAATTGCCCTTTAATCAATTTCCTAAGCTATGATTCCAGGAGTGTTTTTGTAATTCCCTATAGGTTTTTCTGTTATTAACGTGTTAGGCAAGGGGTGATTCAGTTTTTCTCCATTATTAACGTGCCAACATTTAAGGGGACTCCTCGCTCTTTGAGCAACGTGAGCCACCGTTCAGTGAAAGAATGTCATCTTCTTCAACGATGCTTTAAGCTCCACAACACCCTTTTCCACGTGTGGCAGCACTTGGAAGCTCCATAATAGTTTGCAGTCGACCACCCCTTTATTTTCTTTTCTTCTTCACTCTCTCCTTTGCATTGAATTTCGTGTTTAACCATTAAAAAAAAATCAACTTTGTCTTCTTTATTTTATAAAATTTCATATTTGGTTATCAATGTTTTGAATTTAATATTTGACTCTTGACCCTTTTATCACCCTAAATTGAAAAAATATATAAAAAATGATAAAAAAAAATGACTTGAGTCAACTTGCTAAACCCGAGTCAATATAGCTAATCACAAAACAAGCAACTCGAATTATAAAACTATGATAACCTAATAGAAAATAAATCGATACAAATTATAAAATCCAATACCCAACAAACCTAATATTAAAGGATTAAATAAAAAAAACTAAGTTTGAACTTAAAAAAAAAATCCTCAGAGATTTTGAAGACCAAAGTGGACCTTGACATTTCACTATTCATTTCCATAGTGAATTACCAAGGTCTTTTTTACTATATTATATTTATGGCATGCGGTTTGTTGTGCTCCAGTCAAGATTTTTCTTAACATAAAAAAAGCTAAGGAATTAAATCTAAGACTCGAGTCACCGGACCAATTGGTAGTTTAAATAATATGAATAAATAAAATATAACAACAATAAATAAAATGAAAAAAAATGATAACAAGGAAAGGTAAAAAAAAAACAATATGAGCTCATCCGGGGTATAAAAATAATATTAAAGGGTGAAATTGAAAAAAATAATAAAAGCAAGAAAAAAGAATTTAAATTGGGTTAAGTGTTAACTATCAAACTTCATGACAATAGGCATAAGATTTGGATAATCTCATGGAAAAAATTAGAAGAAAAAAAAGGACCACATGAAAGGAAAGAGGGAAAAAAGTATGAAGATCATTTTTCAATACATCAAATGTTGAATTATGAATTTAAAACAAATAACTTTAAAAATAACAAAAATAACTAAAATCAACCATTGTTAACCTTTGAAACCAACAACTCTGATAATGAATCTGAGACTAACCCTATAAAAATCAAACCTAATAAAAATAACAAAGCAAAAGTTAAAAAAAGGGGGGCGAGTCAACTTAAAATTAAGGAGAAAAAATTAAGCAAACCAAAACAAACTTGGTTTAATCTCTTTGCAACTTGTGAAATCCTGGACTCAAGTTTAATCAAGAAACTTAATTCTCAACCAATTTAATTTTAAAGAGTGAAATTGTGAAAAAAAAATATCAATCTTAAAAACTTGAAAAGGCAAAAAATATAACAGTAAAAAGAAAAATGATCAAACTTGACAAAAAAAATCCATAAAGGATGAAATTGTAAAAGAAAATCTAAAAAATAATCCCAAACAAAACAAATAACAATAAAAAAATAGAGATTAAATCTGAAAGATAAAAAAAATGTTAAAATTAAAAAATATTTGTAATTTTATGATACAAGTGTGTTTTATTTTTATTTTTTTAAAATATGATTTGGGTCATAGAAGTGATCGAGAAAAATAAGTGATATATGGACAAATAGAAAAAAATAGGAAACAATAAAAAATGCATGACTAAAAAAATCATATAGAAGGAAGATAAACAAAAAAAAACCTAATCATTAAGGATATAAATGTTGAATCATAAAACTAAAAAAAAATAGAAAAGAAAAAAAAATCTTAGAAAACCCGAGTGAACCTTCTAAACCTGGACAAAGGTTTCTAACTCACAACTCATTAAATTATAAATCCGAGCAGAATCAATAAACTAAATTCCTAACCAATTTAATATTGATTAGTCAAAGTAAATCCAACAAAGAACCATATTTAAAAAAAAAAACAAATAAGAGTTATTTTTAAAATCAATGGAAGATCCTAGAGAAAATAAATAAATGAGTAAAAATAATTTTAAAAATTTATCTCAAATAAAATAAAAGTAATTAAAAGAATGAAAACTGAATTAAAAATATATATATAGGGGATGAAATTGAAAAAAAAAAGAATTCTAACCTTATAAATTATTTAAAAAAAAAAAACATCATTTCAAATATTGAAGGAAGGTATGGAGAAAAAAAATATAAATCTAAGAATTAGCTAAAGAAACCAACAAAAAATGATAAATAAAAAGATCCAAGATAACTAGTTTATTTTCAAGACAAAAAAAATATTTTACAGAAAGCAAACTAAAAAAAAGAACTCAATTTTGAAATGAATAAATATTGAAGGATGAGATTGAGAAAAAAATAGCTTAGACAAAGGGATAAAAAAACCAAGCAAACGTCTTAAACTTGGTCAAATCTTAAAAACTCATAATATGTGAAACCCTGGATCCGAGTTCAATGAAGAATTTTATTACGAACCAATTTTAAAAACTTGCCAAAGTAAAAAATCAAAATCAAAAAAATAAAGATTAAATTTGATATGAAAAAAAACCAAATGAGGGTGAAACCATAAAACAAAATTAATTTAAAAAATAATTTCAAACAAAAAATACCAATAAAAAGAATGATGATTAAATCTGAAAGATTAAAAAATCAAGAGGGATAAAATTGAAAAGGCATACCAATTTTATAAATTATTATATATGGAAAAAAATCTTAATAAAAAAATGGACCAAATCTAAAGAATTAACAAATTAAAAGACTTTTCTTGAATTTTTAAGGGGCCAGCGCAAAAATCTAGATATGAAGAGAGAAAATAGAGGGGAAATGGCTGCCGATGTCAAACCATCATGAATCTTTGAACATGTGTCGCCTCGTCGGGTCGAGAACGCCAAGACCTTTCAAACACCGTCTCAGAAAGCTACATTTGATTATCGAACAGTCCCACATGCATCGCCTAAATGACACCGAGGTTATCCACACCCTTAATTTTTTTTATATTTAATATATGTCAATTACAAAAAAAAAAACCTATACAACCTTAAGTCTACAATAAAACCAATATAAAATGACAAAAAAAAAAAACACTGTGAGAGGGTTAAATTGATTTTGTCTTTAAATGTATTAAAAATAATTGCATTTTTTTGAAAAAAATTGGAAAGACTAAAACATCCCTGGATAATAGACATTATATTTTTTTGATTTCATGGTTAAATTTGTATTTTTATTCTACAAAAAAAAGGATCAATCTAACCCTATAATTTGTAAAAAACAATTGTGTCATGGTGAAAAAACCATCTTGCCTTCAATGCCAAGTTTAAATGTTTTTTAAACCAATGACAATATTGTTAAATTACTATTCTAATAAATAGTTATTTGAGTTTTTTAAATTACTATTAAACCTTTTTTTTTTATATATTTGGGTGGATTTAGAGACCCAAAACATTTATACTTAGTCTCTAAATCCATCCAAATATAATTATTTTACGGTCTCAAGATTCCTACAACATTTTATCACATTTATTTGCTATAAAAAAATAATATAATTATATAAATATTTAATTAACTCATTATCTAACCATCTAAAAACCTATCATGGCATACTGGATTTTATAGCTTCATCACTGCACATGTAAGAAAAGTTACACATTTATGTAAAGGAATGGAGATATTTTCTTTCTATCAATTTTAGATCAACGTGCAAAATGTAAATGGGAAATAAAATACCTTAAAAGATTTCTTTATTTAATATAATTTTATTTTGTTTGGTGCTTGCAAGTGATGGATAAGAAAAGAGAATGGGTAAAAGTAGGGCATTTTCATAAAAAAAAATAAAATAAACAAACTCTATTTTAGCGATTAAATCAACATCACAAGTGCATATTGTGGATGGAAATTTAAATTATAAACATGAGTAAGCTCCTGAAATGTTTATTAGTGTAATTTGTTTGCAATTAATTATTTAGTCATCGATTTTCAAGTAGATTGTTGGTATTTGAAAGTTTACTTCAATATTTCAGTTCAA
>Ga0325403_1003448_pt1 | contig 14436 bp, 5 predicted proteins | sample PopdelMetagenome_19_FD_205665 | JGI IMG/M metagenome (GOLD analysis project Ga0325403, IMG submission 205665) | Populus deltoides microbial communities from Bellville, Georgia, United States - Xylem-PdKOR-R4 | ecosystem: Host-associated > Plants > Phyllosphere > Stem > Wood/Secondary xylem...
ATACCGTATTTGGATAATTATAATGGTTTGGAGGAGGGTATTGCTGATTTTGGGTCCGTTGATTGAGAATGAAGTTTCCAGGTTGTGGGGTCGACTGATGATGATGATGATGATGAGGAGGAGGAGGAGGAGGAGGAGGAGGAGGAGGAGGAGGAGGGTTTCCCAAGTCGTCTCTGTAAAATCTTTTATCAGAAGAATGAGATGGAGGTAGAGTTGTTTGATAGACATTTGGTATAGCCAAAGTGCAGAGGGTTTCAGGAAGGATTCAGGTTTTGTTATTCAAGTGTTGAAGGGAGCGTACCTTGAAGAGTGGAGAGAAAAGCAGTTTTGGTGGCTGTGAACAACGGATTGCCATGGAAGAAGCCATCTTCTTCGATTTATTTCATTGAAGTGAAGAAAATCCAGCTAAACCCTTGCGGAGAGATAAACCCCTCTCTTCTCTTACCTTTTTTTAGACGGAGACCCTTTTATGGTGGGCAGATTAGATTAAGCGGTAAACGACGTGTCAGGACTATTCAATTGTCTTAAACGACAAGATTTTTCTCTGAACCACCAGATTTTATGGGAAAATTACTGAAAATATCTTCTTAGCATTTTTTGTTCGGTCTGATATTGAATTAAAATAAATAACTAAATTAAATTTTTTTTTTCAAGATTTTAAATCGAACTAAACTGAAAATTAGTTTGAACTAGTCAGGTTTGATAAAAACTAAAATCATTTCCATAAGTGTTTTTTTAGGCTTTTTTTTTATCATATTTTCCAGCGTTTTTGTTTTTATTTTTATCTTGGTTCTATTTTCTTTGTGTCTATTTTCCAAGACATCTTGGCTTTTTCAAGAAGCATGACTCTTTTTTAAGTCGGTTAGACATGTGAAATATTCAAAAATTCAATCTTAATTTTCTTTTTATTAGATTCTTACCTAGAAATTAAACTTTGGGAAAAGATACACAAAATAAAATGAAAGAAAAGAAGTCATTTGACAAAAAAATAAATAAATAAAGGGAAGATCAAAATATATCTATTATTAAAATGTAAAACCATTAAAACATTATTATTTGATCGAGAGGAAACTAATTACAAATAGTATACATATATCTTCACCTTCCATCGAGTGTCTGATGTTTTATTCTCAATCTCTTTAATAAATAACCAAACCCAATTCTCAATTATTGTCATCACAAGACCAACATTAAAGAGAGCACATAAAAGCCTTTTGCTGGTTCAACAGGATAATCTTCTTCCGTTACATGTGCACGAAAAATTATATAACAATTACAAGGTTACATGAGAAATAGAAAGAAAGAGGATAAAAAAATAAAAGCAAAAATAAAAAGGGGCATGCCTTTGATTAGGAGGACTAAAGAGCATGGAATTTAACGGTTGTGGAGCATGAAGGAAAATCAGAGAGAATAGAGATGCAGAGAGGAGGGAGGGGGCGACTGATTTTATCTTAGGAAATATAGGTTTAGGGTTAGAAAAAAATATCCTATTTATACCTTTTTTTTTTCAAGTACTAGCTTGGTTGAATTAGTTTAGTTTGGTTCAGTTCGATCGATTTCAGACTTAGAAAACCAAAATCAAATCGAACCGAACCGAAACGTTTTTGTGATTTTTTAATCGGTTAATTTAGTTTTTTTCCTCATTTTGGTTTTTTTTGTTATTTTTTTATTTTCTCAGTTTGATTAGTTGTTCATTTTTTTTGCTCACCCATATATCTTATAATGATAACAATTTTTTTATACTTTAGAAAATTTAACTTTACATGCTTAATTAATATCAGTTTAAAATAATGATAAAAACACGAGGGAAAATTAAATTTGTAATATCATGTTATTTGGTCTAAATTATGATTATTCATTATAGTTTGAAAAATTATATTTTACATCTTGGTTAATAAAAAAATTTAAATTTAATAAAATGACTAAACTTTCCCTCTCAAATCCTCTATAAACACATCCTTAAAAATCATACTTTTTTTTTTGTTTTAATATAAGTCACAAGTAAATAACCTTAATTGATTTTACTCGGCAATTAAAGATGCCAAAAAAATAACTTCTAGGTTTCTTTCCACGTAACATTATAGATATCTTTGAACTCTACATTTGATTTTCTTTCTTGATCTTTACAACAAAACTCCCCAAATTAATCATCAAGATATGACCAAAACATGCTCAATTGAAGCCCAATTTATTGTAAGAGAAGATGTAAATTTCAGGATAAATTGAAAATAATAACATAATGTAATGAAATGCAATAAGAAAAAGAAAAGAAAATGGAGTTAAGAAGATAAAACAAAAAAAAATGTTTATGGCAAAAAATATATATTTTTCCAGAATAAAAAAATGATCAAGTTGTTTTAATAAATTGGTCAGATCATTTTAGATTAATTATTTATTTTAAGTATTAAATGAGATATTAACTTGTGACTTAATAAATTTTATTGATTTTGTTATAATTGACTCACAAGCTCGCAAGGAGTAATTATTAGATTTTGTTTTTGTGTAGATTTAGAAAATCATGAATTTTCAAGTTGTATATCAAACTTGCATATTGTAATTTTGGATATTCTATTTTGAAATATAATTTAAATATCTTCATATTAAAACTAACATTAATCATTAAATAATTAAGGCGATATAATGTATTTATTGTTTAAAACTTAAAAACGCTATTGTTTTACATGATTATTATATTTTTCATTGCAATTCGAGTAATAACTATATAAATGGGCTTAACTTATGTATAATTATATTTATTCAAGTGTTGGTTTTCGTGGAGTTAATGTAAGTGCCTTGATGTTTTAATTATTAAGATGGATGTGAAATTAATTAGTTAATGTCTTAGTGGTTTGAATTAATGATGATAAATTAAGGAATGCTAGATATAATGGGATGAAAGTCAGGATGATTGGATTGGAAGTTGGGGTGAAGAGTTTGTGGTGAAAAAAGAAAAATAAAAATTAAACTCATAAGTTTAAGTCTTGTTCTACCATGAGAAGAAAAAAAAAAAGAAGAAAACATTGTAAGTTTAATACAAGACTTATTTATAGCCTATGATATTGCCCAATAATCCTAGGAACTAAAAGGGAAGTTATCGCCCATTTGGTTCCCAAGTTAGAATAAAATTATAATCTTAACCTTGTATTTATTATTTTTTGAGAAGGAAAAGGATGTTGCATTTAATGCTCATTTGTGCCACCACATGTATTTTCTAAGTCAACTTGAATTACTTTGTTTCCTATGTTATATTTTCCCCTCACCTAACAAAGAAAATAAAATAAAAATAATAAATTATAATATTTAAATGAAATAATTAATGTTCCCGCGTATAATAAGGAATCTAAAACTAGCTAGGAACCCACAAAACATATGGAAATATCATAAAACAAGGTTGGCTGAAATTGATACAAAATTGACAGTTTTGTTTCGAAACTTCATAGCTCAAATAAATGTGGATTGGTCAATCTTGCACATGAATTAAATATACTGAGGCCTCTTTTTAATGCTTTAAAGGATCCCTAAATTTAGTCTTGGCCAAAACTTATACAACCAATCTATTCAATACTTCTTTCAATATCTTTACTTTGGACCTTGTGATGGGTCCATATGAAACATGTAATGAGTACTTGGTGTTCATGGGATGATCCATATCACTTGGGGGCATGTATAAAAATGTCAGTGAAAATAATTTAATAGTTCCTTAAATGTTCTCGTATGGAGCTTTTTATTAATGTTATTAAACCTAATTAAGCCCGACGTCTCAACATGGTGACCCATGGACTCAGCCACTAAACCTAGCTAGATTTCAAAGTAAACCAGGTGAGAGATGACTTAAGTGGGCTAACTAGCTTGGTAGGTACACCCTTCAATTAGTAGTCCCGGCTAAAACTTAATTTGATTTTTTTAAAAAAATAAATATCAATTTAAAATTTTTATAAAATAAAATAAAATAAAATAATGACGCTTTAGATTGATCCAAGTCAAATTGGATTTACCCACCCAACCTATGACTTCGGTCATGGCCTTGGCTGAATTAATTAACCTTACTTTATGGAATCTATTTTAAATAATTATAAAAATAAATATTTGCTTGAAAGAAAACAAATAAAATTATAAATTGAAATGTCTCTTTTTTTCATCGAAATTATTTTTTTTAAGTCATGTAATTTTTTTTTGTTTTGATAACAAAAACTATTATTTTTATTAACAACATAGTTCATTGAATAAAAACTAACAATCAAAAAATAAAGTTCGGAGAAATTATAACAATTTAAAATAAAAAGAAAAAAAATGTATATTTTCAATAAAAGCTATTTTTCTTGCACTTTTGATGAAAATAAGTTTTTTTACAAGGAGAATTATTTTTAAGAAAAAATTCATTATGATCGTGAAAGCAAGTTTTAACTAAAATAAATACATGACTCGATCATCTATCCGCAACCATCTAAATAAAATGAAAACAAAAAATTTCAAAAAATTATATAAAATAAAAAAATTAAATATTTTATTTTCATTAAATATCAATGAGAATATTATTTTAAAAATTATATATGTCGGGTCAATACATAATTATTCATAAAACAATCAATAATATCATTATAAAAGAGTCCTAGTCTTCTAAAAAACATCATATATTTTTTTACCAGGCGCATGTTTTATGAATAAAATGCGATGACAATTAAAATAAAGGTTTCTTAAAATTTTTAACCATTTAAAATAAGTAGGAAAAATGTAATTTTTAAATCTAAACTTCATTTTCTTATTAATTCATTTCTTTATTATTTCAAAAAAAGCATTTTTTTTAATTGTATACATTGGTATTTAAATAAAAACCTATTATGATCTTTGAAGCAAGTTTTAATAAAATATTAAAATAATCTCTCAATATTTGATATGTGATGGAAGGTAAAAAGAAAAAGGGTGATAAAATCATGTAAAAAATATATTAAAATATAAATTTTATTTTCACTGATTATTCATGATCATTTTTTTAATTTTTTTTGCATATTAGGTACAATATAGTTGAAAAATAAATTGTTAACATTCTCCTAAAGATCTATACTATTATTTGAGAACTACAATAAAATTTAATAATAATCTAAATATCATGATAAATATCTTTTAGGATAAATTACACTGAACATCTTATGGTTTAATCATTTCTTTGCTTTACAACTATGTTTTCGCGTATTACACATTACATTTTTGGCCACTTCCACTTCATTCTTTACATTACATTACATCAAAACATAATTCATCCTCAAGCTGAAAAATCTTTGAGTTTCTTAAAGCATTTCCTCAACATGAAAAGTCTTTTTCTTGCTCTTTTCACTAGAAAGGTTCCAAAGCTTATAAGTTCATTTCATAATCTCTGATTCTTCAACTTATTAGGAAACAATTTTCATGAAGAATTTGTTGATATTCTAGGATTAAGACAACTATAACACTTTAAAGGGTATCTCTAATATTAACAAATAATGTAAATTAATTCAAATAAACACAATGATCAACAATATAATTAAAATGCTTAAAGTAAAAAGATAAGGGAGAAAATTTGCAAACTCATTTTTAACGTGGTTCGACAAGTCTACATCTACACCTCAAGTACCAAACCATACTTGAGTATTGTATTCTTTAACTTGTCTAAGTTTTAGAGTACAATGACCACTTAGTGAATCCATATTAAGATTTTTACATCACTTGAAGATATGCTCTCTTCAATATTTTTTTCTTAGTGAAAATACCTCACGAAAACCAAGAGTTTTATGCTAACACTCAAAGGTTTATAAGTGTGATTTTTGTTATTACAATTTACTCTCTTAATAGTCTGGATATTACAACTGAAACTTGTAATATCTCAATATCTCACAAGATAACACCTTTTTGTAACCCAATTTTAGGTTCCCAAAAATTATCCAAAAAAAAAAAGAAAAATGGATAAAGGGGACTAAATTAAAGGTTGAAGGACTAAATTGAACTTAGTGGCCAAGGTTAGGAGCCCAATGGCAACAATATATGGTCTATTGAAGAAAATATTGAGAGTTTGGGATCAAATTAAAGAAAAATATTGAATATTGGGGCAGACTTGTAAATAATTAAGTTTAGAGATTTAATCGAACTCTTAATGAGCTTGATTGATTTAGAGTGTGTTTGGTATTACGGTAGCGGTTGTGGTTGTGATTTAAAAAAAGTTGTTTTATAAAAAGTACTTTTAGTTGAGGTTGGTTTGAAAAAATAGGTGTTTGGTTAAAACTGTGGTTGAAATTGAGGTTGAAGAAAAAGTAATTTTAATGTGTTTGGTTAAGAATGCTTTTGAAATTAAGGTTATAAAATAATTTTAAAAATATATATATATTAATATTGATGGTTTTTAATTTAAATATTATGGATTTAACTGTTGCTATTACATCATGAAATAAATCACACTTTATAAAAAAAAATAACTTTAACAAAAAACTATCTACAATTTCATTACGTACAAAATTCATCCGACAAGAACTACAAAATTAGGTAAAATATTATCAAAAATAAAATTAAGATTACAGTACGAGTAAATTTAATTTACCTTAAACTAATTTTAAAAAAAAAAGTTGTTGTTCACGTTCACGTGAACAGTGCAAGTGAAATTAATTAAGTGTACTGGTTAATAATAAAAAAAAAAACCTGTTCATTGAACAGTGGAGGCATGGCTCTACTGTTTTAAAAAAAAATGTTTAGTGAACAGTGGAGCCATGCTCCACTGTTCACTACAGTAGCATCATTTCACCGCACAGAAAGCAGGTAAGAGCTGCTTCTCATTTTCTCGCCTTTCAAACGCTGTAGCACGTGGGACCTAGTGAACAGTAACTCGTGTTCATGTGTTACCAAACAGCTTGTAGCTTCAAATCGCAGGAAACGTGGACGCTACCACATTGCCAAACGGTTTCTTAATCAAGGGCTTAATCAAAAGCAAAAGTAAGTTAGAAAGTTAATTTGACTAAAATCAGAAGAATTAATTAAGTTTAAGGACTTAATTAAACCTTTGATGTGTTTAATTGACTTATTTAAGAACTTAATTGAAAAAAAATAAGTTTGAAGGCCTAACTCAGATCAATTCACAAAGATTAGAAGATCAAGGACACAATTAAAACTTGAAAAGGCTAAATTGGTGCAATTAAGAGCTCAATTAAAAGAAATTTGAAGATTAAAGGTTGATTGAAGATCAAATTGAAGAATTTCAAAACCAACAACCTTTTTGTAATATAAAGCGTATAAATTTGAGGGTACAATTGAAGAAGGCTAAGGGTGAAATTACAACGAATTCAAAAGATTAGGATTGATTGGGGGCTTCATTACAAAGGTTCATGGACAAATTGAAAAATACTATAATTTCACTATTTATTGTTTTTTTCCTATTAAAACAAAAGAAAAAGATGCTCAAAGACCTACCCTTCAGCCTTAATTTATTCTTCACCTCTTCACCACCGTATATATTTTATGCCAACTTATATTCAGGTACAAGTATTTCACTCTAAGTTAAAATTACAGCTCTGGTTGCTATAAAAAAAAACAATTGCACTGTTAATTGTTGTTCTTTACGGACAAAATCACCGATGGATTGAAAAGTCATTGGTGTTATTTGGCGGTTTTCTGAAAAGAATCAATGAATTTAAAATTTTCATTTAAATATTACAGACGGAATTACCGACGGATTGAAAAATTATCGGTAATTGTTGGCGGTTTCTGAAAACTTTTTATGAAATTGAAAACTTAAATTAAATATTATCGATAGAATTACCGACAGAATAATTAAAAAATATTAATATTCAATTATCCATCGGTAAATCCGTCGCTAATGCGTCCCAATAAAAAACCTGAATTCCCTTATTTCATAAGAGACAAACTCATTTATTCTTCTTCTTCTTCTTCTTCTTCTTCTTCTTCTTCACTATATGTAAAAAACATCAATATCTATTTCTTTATCATCTTTTCTCTCCTCATCTCCTTCTCTTTTTCTCCATGCTCGGGTATGTCTTCTTCTTCTTCTTTCTTCTTTTATCCTTTTAGTTTTTTTTAATTAATATGCTTTACGAATTTTTTCCCCCTTAGATTAACATGCAACTACATTAACGTAAGATGTTTCTTTTTTCTTCTTTTTTTCATGATTTTTTCACTATATTTGTTTTTCATTTTATTTTTAATTGTTTTTGTTTTTAATAATTGTATAAATATTGTTGCGAGATTTATTTTTCATATGAGATCAATTTTTAGTTTATTTAGTTATAGGATTTTTAAATTTTTAGCAATTGCAACTTCATTTTTTTTCACATGAAATTTTTTAGTTGAATTTTTTTATTTATTTATTTGTTGCAAATTTGTTTGAGTTGATTTTTTTATTCTTTTTTCCAAGCATTTTGAGTATATATTATAAAGTGTTGATTTATGTTAATTTAATTATTTTATAATTTTATAAAATGAATTTTTTTAAAATATTTTTAAATAATTACCGACGGAATTACCGATGAAAATTCAATCGGTATATCCATTGGTAAATCCGTTTGTAACAAAAAAATATTATTACCGATGCGTCTATTCCATTAGTAAATCTGTCGGTAATAATATGTTTTTATTACCAATAGATAAAAAATTACTGATAAAAAATTCATCGACGGAACATTTTCATTAATGATTTTATTGGTAAATTAATTATTAATAAAAAATATATTTTATATTAATAAAAAATTTTTATCAATAAAACTGTTAAATATTGTATTTTCTTTACTACTCCACATGTAAAAACAGTCGTGTTATTTACCAGTTACATAACATGACAAACTTTGCATCTATCAATGTCCAGAATCTATCCCCAAACATTAATGGTTCAAGATGATCCATCTCATAGGCTCCAAAGCCTATAAAATAGCTCAAAAACCTTAAACCAAGGGAGACGGGGCTGGAACGAAAAAAAAAAAAAAAATTCTCTTTCAGCAGCTGTGCACTCCTCCTCAACATCACCATCAGCCTGTCCCCAGCACCACCGTGACCTCCTTAACCACTCCAGAAGCTTCAAACGTGAGCAGAGTCTTCATTCCAGCAAGCAGCATCTCCTTTCACTAGCTAGCATGCACCAGCCATGACAGCTCCTCCTTCCAGCGGTGTTACCTTCTCTTCACCTCTAGTGGAATCACGCCATTACTAAGAGGATAATTAGTTTCAGTCCAGCATAGGTTCCCATTGCCAGCAGAGGGTCAGTTTCAATCCAACCCCATGCAGTGTCCAGTAACTCTTCATCTCCACAGCACTGACTCTCCTCCTCTAGCTCGCTGTCGTGATCTCCTCTCTTCTGCACCAGCGTTGTGGACGAGAATTCCATCAACAAAGTCTTCAGCAGTTGCACCGTGACCTATGATCCATCCATGGGCATGAGGATCTACTTTAACCAAGAATATTGTCAGACCTGCAGACCCTTTTTGTTGTTAAAGCTTTGGAGGCAAAAGGTTTGATTTCTTTTAGTTTCGTATGCAGGTTCTCTTGACATGAAAAGGGTTTGAAAAATAACTCTTTCTTTTTTGTGCCTTGATTAAACTAGTATCCTAATAGAAATGTTTGCTTCCAAAGGATATGGAAGATCTTCGTTTTTGTGTGCAGAATCACTCATTTTGATCTATTGTGGCCAAACTCATGCTTAAATCTTGTTTGTGGGTTAGGTTTAGCTTTAAAAGATTTTGGGTCGTTTTCTTTTCCTGGATCAAGGCTTTTTGTTTGTTTAAAAAGAGATGGCCATACGTTTTTCTTTGGAAGAGGCTGGGCTGAGCCCTTTTATTGCCTAAGGCTGTGTTTGGTTCAATGAAAATTTACAAGGAAGAAAAATGCTTTTTTTAGGACATGTTTGGCAAACACGTCCAATCAATTTTACAATTTTACAGCGATGGTCTTTTTCTTTTTTTTAGTGTTTTGCCACACAAACCTCAAATGATTTTAAAAACTTTTAAAAAAATTCATTTAATATCTCAATCATTTCATTTAATATCTGGGTTGTAAATTTATATTGTAAGATACTGACCTGATATTAAATATACATGTTTGTCTTCAAAATTTCAAAAAATTACAAAAAAATCAAAACAATTCGCTATTTAAAAAACACAAAAACACATTTATTTTAATTTGTGTGCATACAACTAGATTCTAAAACACATTTCATGCATATTTAAAAAAAAAAATTAAATTTTCATCATCTTTTGAAAAATACAAAAATCAATCAGTGAGTATCATAATCAATTTATGATTATCTATAAGGATTTGATCAACATTTCAAAAACATCACAAAAATTAATTTGTTTAATTAGTATATGGGGTATGAATTTTACAATGTAATATATATCCCCGTTACAAAATTAAATGAATTAACAAAATAAAAGATTAGGAATTAGTTATATATTTTAATATTTAAAGGGTATAAAATTACACAGTAAAGCATATCCCCATATATTAAAGATACAAAATAAAAATAAATAAATCATTAAAACTTAAATCTTAGAATGATTAGATTTTAACTAGATAAGATAAAAACTCTTTATTGTAATTTTTTTAAAAATATTGAATAGAGCAATGAATAGAAATATAATTAAAAAAAATCAATAAAAAATACAATTTTTTTCATGCACAACAACTAGTTTTCTCACCTAAATTTTCATAAACTATTAAATTTTATAGTTATTATAATACTAGATAATAATTTTTAAATTATTTAAATTATAATTTTATAATTTATTTCAATACATTAAAAAAAAATAAAAAATAAAAAATAAAACCATTGATGAGAAGGAAAACCCGAGCACTAAACACCGTGCACGCCATGACAACACTTACAGGATTAGAAATAAATGATAAAATAAAGGATGCATGGGTTTTGTAACGGTGCTCCTAAAAATTAAAAGATTGACTACGGTATCTGAGCCGCAGCTTTTTAGACAGAGAGAATGGCGGTTTTCAATATTTTATCAACTTCCGCCGGCGCCGGCGCTACCTTCTCATTTCTTTCCTCCTCCTCTTCTTTTTTAATTCTAATAATTATTTTAACAATTATTGTTATTGTTATTATTATTATTCTAATAATTATTCCAGTAATAAAAAATTCCCAACCCCTCGTGTTTATCACTTCTCTCTTGTCTCTTCTCAAACCAAATCAAAATCATCTTCAAAGAGAGAGCTCTCTGAAATGGATACCCATTTCTTCTCCAAGTCAGGTTAATTTACCACCTTCCATTCCTTTTCTTTTTTGCACTTAATACTTTAAATACTGTTTTATTATAATAATGGGCTTCTGTTTTTTATTTTTAATTTTAGTTTTCATTAAAGCTCAGAAACTGAAGAAGATTTATCATTAGTTTTTTTTTTTCTATTAAATTAAAGATGATTCCCAATTTAAAATTTTAGGAGGAAGTCATTGATGTCGAAAGAAGTGATTGTTTACCTCAATATTTGCGGAAATTTACAATATCTGATCCAATCTAGTTTGCATGTTACAAGGTTAAGGTTTCTATATAGATAGTGTCACTCCCTTTTCTGTCTCCTGTCTCTTTAAAACTTGCAAGGATTTCATTTCCATGTACTATTCTCACAAGGAAAAAAAGAGAAAGGAAATGCAACATGAATTCTTTGCATGTCGTGTGTGATGCTGTTGGCTTACTAACTGTCTATGCATTTGAATGGTCAGATTGTAGAGCTGTTTGGACAGATGGGCTTTCTTTCTTTGTTAACGTTTTGCATGAAGAATATCATAAAATACGATGATCTTTCTAATGCTGTATGCAGGCAGTGGATATTCCTGGATTCAAGGCAGCTCCGTGCATCAGAACTCAACTTCCAGAAATAAAAGGATGCAGGGTCCATTGTGTTCGGTGTTTCCCTCAACACCTGCACAAGTCTCTTCCGTGGAGGACCTTTACGAATTTATTTGCTCGGGTCCTCTTATAAGGAAGTTAGGTTTGACCTCAGAAAGGATTGCTGACTCCATCGACAAGTGGTTATCACATGGCTCGCGCTTGTGCCGATTGTTTCAGCTTAATGAATTGTACCTTACTGCTCCTCAGAAAGCAAGGTTTTATCACTATTATATACCGGTCTTTGTATGGTGTGAAGGTAAGATTTCCAAGCACGTGTCCCAGTTCAAAGACTCGGAAGATATACCTCCTTTAGTGGTACGCATGTAATTTCCTTGTAACTGTTTTCAATTCTGATGCAAGTGCCTCCACTAGCTCTCATTCCGTTAGCATATTTCAGAAAGAAAGGCCGCAGGGTATTTATTAAGCCATGTAGTCATGCTGCAAAGAATGCTAGTTGCTATGCAGTTCTTTTCATCTCATGATGCTGACTTCTGGTTTGGTGTAGATTGGTTTTAGTGCTCCACAAGGTTGTGGAAAGACCACACTTGTCTTTGCTCTTAGTTATCTCTTCCAGACAACTGGCAGGTACATGCTATCATACAAGTATGTGTAATAGCTGTAAATTATTTCTCATTTGTCAGTTAGTTAATAAAGTTGTTGCCTTCCCCTATCAGGAAGTCCGCAACATTATCCATAGATGATTTTTATTTAACGGCAGAGGGTCAGGTAAATTTTAGGGACTTCCTTGCATTTGCTTGCTTTATCTTCATGTTTTAGTTGCTGACGCAAATTTTCATGAATTCCAGGCCAATCTAAGAGAAGCCAATCCAGGAAATGCGCTTCTAGAGGTAGCAATCAACATGTTTTTTTAAAAATTGTCAAATAAAAGAAGTTAATGAGATGTTTTTAATCATCAGAAAACCAAACAGTTTGGTTTCTGTCTTGTTTTATCTTTTCTTTTCTTTTCTTATTTTGATTATTTCCAGTTTCGAGGAAATGCTGGGAGTCATGATCTTCCATTCTCAATTGAAACACTGTCTGCTTTAAGCAAACTGAAGAAAGCAGGTAAGAGTTTGCTTCAGTTATCTTCTTTGCACTTTGCTTTCTTATTTTGATTTGGTACCCATATCAAGTGTTCAGGTATGAACATGAAGCTGCCTCGATATGATAAAGTAAGTTTACTGTAGTGTTAGTTTTGCTCTGTTCTCGATTAATTGAGCCTAGAGTTGTTAATGATAGGTTGTTCTTCTTTGTAGTCTGCATACAGTGGAAGAGGTGACAGAGTTGATCCTTCAACATGGCCAGAGGTTGAAGCACCATTAACAGTAAGAAAATCTTGAATTTATAGCTGGCAAAATAGGTGCTTTTGAGTTGGCATGAATTTTCACTGGCTCAAAAAAGAAAACATAGAGCATACAGCACCCTGACTATGTCAAATTGGTTGTTAATATATTCATCATTACAATAGCTTTGAATCCAAGTTAACAACAGCAGTTGGGTTTAGAAGTAAGATTGCATTTTGGTGTGGGGGTGGGACAGAACCCAAAGTGGTTAGTTCGTTATTTATTTCTATTTTGAAGACGGGAAATCTGTAAATGATCCTTTTCTCACGTGCTTTGGATAATTCTGTAGGTGGTTCTATTTGAAGGTTGGATGCTTGGTTTTAAACCACTTCCAGTGGAAGTCGTCCAAGCAGTTGATCCTCAGGTTAATTTTATTTACAAGTGCCTCAGGATACTCTTCATACAGGTCATTTTCTTCTTATGGTATTTGACCATTAATTGTAGCTTAAGCTTACATTTTTTTTTTGAGACAGCTAGAGATCGTAAATAAGAATCTTGAAGCTTATTATGATGCATGAGACAAGTTCGTTAAGGCATGGGTAGTCATCAAGATTCAGGACCCTAGTTGTGTCTAAACAATGGCGTTTGCAGGTTGCTTGTTAAATCTAACATGATTTCACGCTGCCATCATAGAACTCATCTCATAAGCTGCATCTTTGACCAATGTCATGGGGTTTTGCAGGCAGAGATTGCCATGAGGGAGGCAGGCAACCCCGGGATGACTGATGAAGAGGTATGCCTTCATTTCCATTAACATAATAAACTATTTTGACAGATTTTAAAGTGAAGTCTGTGTTCTATGCTGAAGCTTTTTATGGTGTTCATGTGCAGGTCAAAGATTTCGTTTCTCGTTACCTACCGGCATACAAGGCTTACCTTCCCACCCTTTATGCTGAAGGACCCAGGGGTTCACATCCAGAGAATCTCCTCCCCATCGAAATTGATGAAGGAAGAAATCCTATCCTAGGTAATTAGATGACTATTTCAGAGCGAAGATTGATCTGAAGGGCCAATTTTGATTTCTTCAAGTGGTGTAATGCAATATTTTGCATGGGCGTCTGTTTTTGTCTGTATCATTAAGGGGAACATTCATATGTAAATGCATAAATGTAATCTAATTGTACAATGTAACATAACATGGTTGCTCAAATGAATGGAAAATCTTGTTAAGCCTCGTGTTATTGTCTGGACTTAGATCATGGTGTCTATGGAATTGGCAGAATATGCCA
>Ga0325403_1003449_pt1 | contig 14434 bp, 10 predicted proteins | sample PopdelMetagenome_19_FD_205665 | JGI IMG/M metagenome (GOLD analysis project Ga0325403, IMG submission 205665) | Populus deltoides microbial communities from Bellville, Georgia, United States - Xylem-PdKOR-R4 | ecosystem: Host-associated > Plants > Phyllosphere > Stem > Wood/Secondary xylem...
GTTCCGATCCATAAACAGACTACCGGTTAGAAACTCCTTAACACCTTTAAACCATATCTAGACCATATAATGTAGTTTACCTCAGTTAAGGTGAACTAGGGGTGCTAATACCTTATCTAGCTACAACCAGTCATTTACACTAAAATTTAAGGTAAGATCAGTCCACCTGGACCTCTTAGTGACCCTAAACCAAACAATTAGGTGGCGCCTCCTTGACATCCTGCCACACCGTGCGCGCCATGTGCGACACCTATTAGGAGTAAAAGACAAAATAACAATTCAACTTACCTTAGGTAGGATCCTTTGAGTGATAATATCTTTTCTTTTAATTAGCATAACAAGCCCTTTTCTTGTACCTTTGAAAGACCAATTAGGATTTCCAGTGACCATAATAATAGGTGGTGACTATTTCGCATTTCATCTCCTATTTAGTCCTTTCCCCTTCTCTCTACACAAAAACGTAGAAAAAAAATGAGTGATCATTGCGATGTCAGGTGCGATAGAATGATGACTCCACTAGGAGTTTGATTAGGTTAAGAAATTCTGAGAGTCACAACAAAATAAGTTTAATTGGAGAGCATCCTGGATAGGTATAATAACATACTTGTTTATTATGGTTAAAAAACATGAGTCCTCTTGATTGGAGTTATTCGTTATGTCAGTTATGCACCATCACTAGCAACTAGACAATTCAGATACTTGCAGTGTGTCTTAATAATACCTAATTTGGATAAGTTTTTGGGAAGCTCCAAAGCTGCAACTTTCTTAACCAAGTAGATAGCATTAGACAGGATTTGATGACATAAGCCCCAATAAAATATGAAGTTGCTAAAAAAAACCTCTCGGTTAGTGATAAGTACTTGGAATGGAGTATCCATAGAAAAATCAATGGCTTGTTTATAAGAAATCATAAGGCAAAGACCTCATAAGAATGGACTGCCTAACAAAGCAAGGCTTACTATAAGAGAAGGTGGCCATGGAAATCAAGTGAAAGAGGTTAGAAGACGAGAAAGAATTGAGGAAGAAAGTTGAGAATCTATGAGCAAAATTTAAATCTGAAAAGGCAGCTAGAGAATTAGTTGAGGAGAAGTTACAAACAGAGTAAACAACAAAGAGAGGGTTGAGAAAGATTTAAAGAAAAAAAAGTCTGAGGATTGGCTAAAATAAAAGCTAAATTAGAAATAATGTTAAGGCATCAGATTTGCATAAATAAAAAACATAGCGAGAAGTTTACAAAGTAAAACGAAAGAGAAAAACATAACACCAAGCTCATAAAGGAAAAAATAAAGGAAAAGAAATTCAAAGAGGAGGTAGTCAGGTTAAAAGTCTATGTCATAAACTTTAGGCTGAGTTGTCTACCCAAGTAGTTGAGATAGAAAAGAAAAACATTAGGTTAACAAAAGCAAAAAACAAGACCGGAAATGATCAAGAAATAGATAGAAACTCAGAAAAAACAGAAAAAACATTAGGTCCTTTCTTTATACCAAAATAGAACATCTAGATATGAACAATGATTCCCTAGTTCATACTAATCTCACCACTATGAATATCTTAAATGCTTTATAAGCCCAAGTTGTTGAAACTGCTTAAAAAGCTATTGAGTTGTAAAAAAGTGTCTTATTAGGCAGCTAGAAGAACCATACTTGTGTATAGATTATTCCTTAGAGATTGTGTTGAATTCTTAGGAAAGATAGCTATTATGAGTTAGTTCCTGAAATGTAAATATTTTTTTCTAAGAATAATTTTGTAACCTAATGAACATGGAGATGTATTTGGATATTTTGCCATTAATAAAAGGCTTTGACCATTAATGTGAGAAACATCTAATGAATGACTCTAAAGATAAGAAATGTTTTTGCTATGACGAGTAAAAACCTCCCTCATGACATGCAAATGACATCAAACTCTTGCTTATCATGAAAACATTAATAACCCTTATCACCAAATGTAAGGTTAATTCATATCCAATATAATCATTTTTTTATGAATCATTATACATAAATGATTTACATAATAATTGTCATGGTAAATTGCTTGATTTTTAGGTGAAATATAATGATTTACAACATCAGAAAAAAGCAAATGGAGCATGAAGAGAAAACCCGATAGGAGATAAACCATTAAAGAGAGATTAAAAATCTTAAAGGGGAAGTCACTAAAATAACTTTCATGCTCGAGTAAGCACTACAAGCTTTCCTAGTAGAGGAAGGGACGAAACATCTAGCTAAAATCAGGTTCATACTAAGGTACAACCCCTTCTCATATACAACAAGCACCTGAAGTGCAACCTATACCATTTATCTTTATAACACCAAATTTAAGGATAAATGGTCCTTCTCTAGAATCCTAATATAATGCACAATTCCTCTACATGTAGTCATATAACCACCTCAGGCTATCCTCATGATTTATTTAACACATGAAGAGCCACAAAAGGGCTAAGGAAAAGGAAGAATTTGATTCTAAAAAATTATTGTCAATGGAAGAGAGGCTCAAGAAAATAGAGGAGCTAACTTGAACGATCATTTTTTAACAGCCAAAATGTGTTTGACACCTGTCACAACCCATTTCTGGGTTATTCCCCAAATTCTTTCTTCAAAAATAAAAAAATAAGTAAAAATAGCAAGAAGGTTGATGTTTTGGAAAAAGCAAGAAAAATTAAGCTGTAATTTTAGAGCCTAGTTGTTTCCTATTTTATCCAAAACTGGAGAGACAATACAAATTCAAGGTTAAATTAAATGATTATTAGATAAATCTGCTTAAAAATTAAGCTTAAGGACATAATTAGATTTTTAATAGGCCTATTTAATTTAATCATGGGTCAAATTAAAATTTAATTATGTTTAAGAATTAATTTGAGTCCAATTAAAGGATTTAGTTAGGTACAAGGATGTAATTATACTTTAAATATGTCAAATTAATTTTATTAAGGGCTTAATTGGTAAAAGTTTAAGTTTGGGAGCCTAATTTAGACTTGGTTGATAAGATTGAAATTTTAGGAGACCAAATTTAATTTTTACTAAGTCAATTGATTGAAATCAGGGGTAAAATTCCTAGAAAATTAAAGTTTTGTGGTCAATTAAGGGCTACATTGAAACAATTCGCAGCCAATGACCATTTTGCAAAAGGTGTCGAACTCTGAAGACCCAATCGGCTTAAAATCAAAGGCCAAAGTAGACAGAAAATCAACTTTTTCCTAGTTTTTTTCTGCCACTATTTCTCCTCTTTCTCTCTCCACCGTGGCCTTTAATCACCACCATGTCACAACTAACTTGTCCACCACCATCTCCATCACAAGCAGCCTCTTGGCCATTTCATGCGAGGAGTGGCGACCACAAAGTTCTTTCTCTCTTTTGCGAATTCTTCTCTTTCTTCCTTTACCAGCTGAAGCTAGTACCTTTACCCTCCACCAGCCTCACATCAACCTCCTAGCCAGACCACTAGTAACACCTCCTCCATACTAGGTGAGCCTGTCTGCAACCCTCCTCTTCTTCTCTCGAGCTCTTCATTTTGTTCTTCTAAATCTTGCATGCAAAACGTGAATTAATTCAAGTCCTGTAACTGTTGGCTTTTGCTAGCAGTTATAAACATGGGCTGGGCTGAGTCCATCTGAAATCCTTTAAATAAAAAAAAGGAGACTATTGGGTCACCAGTCGACCCAAACCTTCTGGGCCAAGTCGGCCCAATCAGCCCAGCCCTATTGAGATCGACCTAGTTAGTTGGGTCGGGCCCAATCCAATTTAATAATAATATATAATATTATAATTAATATATTATAAAAAATCAAAAACAATTAAAAAAACCTTTAAAACAATTTATGATTTTCTCGCATATTTTTCTACCAATTTTGCATAATATTGGGGTGTATTTTTACACAGTAAGAAATAGATCCGGTATTAAAATACCTAATTTTTTATGAAATGTTTCTTTAAAAAAATTAAAAAAAATCTCAAAACTTTTAAATTAATTTCCCCCTTTAAAAAACATTAAAAAAATATTTTGTTTTCATGCATACGACCAAATACTAAAAGTTCTTCAAGCATATTTATTAAAAACAAAAACAAAATTGCATCTTTTTCATGTTTTAAAAAATGACAAAAAAATGGATATTGTAATTAGTTTATGATTATCTGTTAGGATTTAATCAAAATATCAAAAACTCTTCACCTATCATTTTGTTCATTTTATATTAGGGTTTAGATATAGAGTTTAATATTTGGAGGTGTAAAACTATATAATAAAGTACATCTTCAGGTATTAAAGATACAAATTGTAAAAAGAATACGAATGCTAAAATTTAAACTTTAGAACGATTAGAATTGAACCCAATGAGGTAGAGACTCTTTTACAAAAGAAAATTTGACTTAGACATTAGAAGAAGACCAATGGATATGAACTTGACCTAGAAAAACAATCAAACAACAATGCAACTTACCTTAGATAGGATGCACTTGAGTGATGCGTCTTCTCTTTGTACAACCAATCCCTTACTAAGAATCTCACAAACCATTAGGTTTTTTAGTAACCTTAACACTAGGTAGCGACTCTTGAACCTTAATCATAATTTTATAATTAAATCTAAAACCCTTTCCTTCCCAGAACACCACCTCTCAAGAGGCTTTCATTTTAAAGCACGCCAGCATCATCGTCACCCCCAACAACAATACCAAATATTGTGATCCTCAAAAAGTTTAAGTTGTTGTAGTTTGTCAAATATAGTGGAACTCAATGTTTAATGACCCATCTTAAAGTTTATAGTAAAATAGTTGAGATAGTCCATGATAAGAAGTTGTTTATCCATTTCTTTCATGAAAGTTTATTAAAGCCATATTGAGCTAGTATATGTGACTTAATAATACAAAAATCAAGAAGTAAAGAGACCTAGTAAATGCTTTTCTCTACTTTGAACATTTGATAGGAAGCACGATTCAATATTTTATTGATATAGTTATGGTAGTTGAGAGGATTGAGCAAGAAATCATAGTGGGAAAAATCCTGAATGTCGTACCCGACATCGCGGCAGCCTTAAAAATATTCTTCTTGAATTATGGAAAAAGAACAGATTTTTGGCATCTGGTTCTTAAAATTATTTTTTTTATTATTTATGTTTTTGGGGCTGGGCCCAGCTCAGCCCACATGGGCTGGGCTAGACCCAACCAGCCCAGCCCGGTCACTAGCCCAAGCTAGTGACCCAGCTGGGCAAAAATCAAAGAAAACATGCGTGAAATGATTTCACGCGTGCATGAATAGATAGAGGAATTAAGGGAATTGAATTAAAATCCAAAGTAAACAGTAACCGGTGAATTAAAATGAAAAGCGGGGAAAGAGAAGCTTACTTACCTGGTAGCTTTGAAGATGAAAACATGATGGAAGATTCGTAGGCTAAGCTCCTCTCTCTTCCTTTCTCCTTGGTTCTTGCTTTGTTGTCCCCTGTCTTTCACTGTCTCTCTCTCTCTGTATGTCCTTGTTCTGCTGCCTCTAGTTCTGGAGGCTGGTTGCTAATGACTGTGAGGATGATGGTCAATGCCGGTTCTCGTGTCTGCGCTTTCATTTGTTGGGTTAAGTTTGCGTCTGCTTTGCTCCTGGTTTTATATTTTCTTACCTTCAGTTCTGAGATGAAGGGACAAAGACGATGGTGGGGCTGCTCCTCGTCTCTGTGTTGTTCCTCTGCTTTTCTCTCCCCTCAGTTTTTTTTTCATTCCCAGTCTCCCCTTCTCTCTGTTTCCCCAGTTTTTTAGTCTCCCCTGCCCTTCGTGGCTTTTTGTTCTCCCCAGTTCTGGGTCTCCTCTAACCTTAGTTTTCCCCAGGTTTTTTCAGTCTCTCCGCTTGGGTTTTTTGTGTCCCCCTTTTTTTTCTGTCTTCCTCCTCCCGCACTCTCTCATCTTATCTGGCTTAATAGCCAGAGAATGCCAAGCATCCTTGCGATTGAAACGGCTTTGAGCCTTTACTCCAAAAACGGTTCCTAAGGAAGAAGGCGACGAATCACTTCTTAGAACGACGCCGTTTGTGTGACGGGAATAGTCATTTTCAATCTGGTCACTAAAGTTTTGAAATCATGTAACCAAACCCCTGGGTAAATTATAATTGAACCCCTGCATTTCGGTGCCTTTTACAAGCTAGTCTTTGGACTTTAATCTGTTGCACTTTTGCCCCCAATTAACCCCGAACTTTTGTATTTTTTTCAATTAAGTCTCTAATTTCATTAATTAAATTAAATCCAAGTTTAATTAAGTCTCAAAACTTATCAATTCTCCAATTAAACCCTTGATTTGATTAATTAAATTAATTTCAAGCTCAATTAAGTCTCAAAAGCTATCAATTCTTCAATTAAGCCCTTGATTGGATTAATTACATTGATTCCAAAGTTTAATTAAACCCAAAAAGTTTTAATCATGTTGCCTTTAACCCAAATTTTAATTCATTCTTCATTTATTTCATTTTACTTGTTTTTTCATCATTATCATCATTTGTTTTATCCTTTTTAGTAAATAAAATAAAAATAATAATTAAAGTAAAATGGTCAAAAATTAGGTTACGACAGTTGCCCCCTCTTTATAATATTTACTATGCAAAGATATTGGAAAATTTCATTTTCGTTTAGCTTTGTGTAGTAAATTTATAAAGAAAAGTAGATACAGAAAGAACCTTTACTTCTTTTTTTTTTTTTAGTCTTGAAAACCTTCGAAACAGTAGATTGACACACGACCTTTACAGAGAGATGTAGAAATCAAGAAACAAGTCATTTGGAAGACGACCCTTTTTTTTGTTTTTTTTTTAGAAGTGGTCTCATTGTAATGGGTGACCTAACTAAGTAAAAAAAAAAACAAAGAAATGGTCTCATTGTGATGGGTGAACTACCCAAGTAAAAAAAAAGGAAAATGAGGGCTCAAAGGCGCACTAAAAAAAAAGCGAGGGCTCAATGGCGCTCAAAGAGGAAGCGAGGGCTCAAAGGCGCGCTCGAAAAAGGAAGCGAGGGCTCAAAGGCGTGCTCAAAAGGAAAGTGAGGGCTCAAAGGTGCTGAAAGAGAAGTGAGGGCTCAAAGGCGCTCGAAAGGAAGCGAGGGCTCAAAGGTGACCTGATTCTCATGGGCGGCTTGCCCAGGTTGAAAAATTCTTAAAAATGAAAAATTTTCAAAAGCAATTTCAATCTTTGGCCATTTCAAGTTGGCCTTCCACCTGATGGATTCCGCCAGAATTTTCTCTTATGAAATTTGCAACACTCATTGTTCAATATCTCAAAGTTTAGATGATATGCATGCATTTTTACCTGATTTGAAATATAGGCACCCATTTCTTCTTAGTCTTCTTGTTGCTTGATTAATAAGGACTTGCTACCTCTGATTTGGGTCATCTTTGTTGTTTGGCTTTTAGCCCACTCGAGTTGGCCCATGTAAGTCCATTTCCAGATTTGTTTGCACAACTCAAACTTTGTGGTGCCCATCGTGACCTACTTGCTTGCTAAAGATTTTTTGACTCATCAAATAATTTGACAGGATCACTCATTCCTTCTCGTTTCAATGCTAGAAACATTTGGTGTCACTTGCTGAAAGGATCAAGCTCTTTTGTAACCCAAAATACCCCCTTGTCTGGTTGAAGGAAATTACCATCTCTTTTTCCAGAATTGTTTCTTCTAAACACAATGTTGCCCCCTTGTATTGCTCATTGCCCCCAAGTGTGCTCTGTCAGCTACTTAGACAAATAATGGTTTTAAGAGACTCTTCTCTCATTTCTCTGCTTTTTAGTTTGGTGAAGGATATGGGTCGAGAATAAAGCTTGAAATCTTGATCTTGCATTTTAAAAACAAAAATTGTTTCGATGCGAGCCTAAAACAATTTGCTTTTGAAATCTTGCAACTCCTTGTTTATTTTCTTTCTTGAAAAAGAGATTATTTACTCGTGTTTGGCAATGAGGTCTTTGGTAAAAATATGTCATGAGATGACCTTTTGTTTTTATAGGTGTTCAAAGTGAAGGGCTCGAGAAAAAGCTCGAGGTTTTGTTTTAGAAAAACAACTTGTCTCTTTTTTAACATTTATTTTTATCAACATGAATAATAATGAGTAGTTTATTCTTGATGTCATGAATCTTATGAAAAAAAGTATTCTTTGTATTTTGAGAGCATTGTTTATTGTTCCAGGTTGCTTGCTTGATTGATTAGAAAGGACTACTATAGGCACGTAACGTAGGCTGTGGTTTTTGGCTATGAAAGAAAATGATTCATAAGGCTCAAAGAGTGTTTCAGGGTTTCAAAGACTGAGGATCACTATCAACAGTTTGACTCTTGACGTCATTCATATTTTCTTTTGCCGCTCTTCTTTGATTTACTGCTTCTTTTTTTTTCTTTGCTAGAGTATACTCATTTTATCTTATATGTCACTTTTTCTAGTGATTTGGGCATGCCCCCTAGCATTTAAGTTTCTTGAGCTCTTATGCCTTTTTGGCTTTCTCACGGCCTTTTCTCTTTTCTCATTGAAATTTTCTCTTGCCCCCTAGTGTGGGGTGTGATCCTAGTCAGGATTTTTTTTCATGAAAAAAAATTATTCAGGCTCAAAAAGGGATCGCAAGGGATGTACTTATTTCAGAACGTGAAAGGAATAACAAAGATGACCTTTTCTCATTTCAAGCGCAAGCAATTAAGATCAATAAACTTTGACCTCATCGAGTGTGATGGTTTGGTCTTTGCAAAGATGCATTTCATGGGTCATGAGCAACGAGTTCTCTATATACCATTATTCATACATTTAAAAAACACATAATTCAAGAGTCATGGGGGTAAGGGTGTTTATTCATTTCTTCTTTTTTTGGTTTATAATTTAGTCACCTCAATGATGGAGTTGCTTGATTCACTTGTCATTCTACAAGTAGAATGTTAAAAATATGGTTTTTGAACAAACATCAAATTATTTTCGAAATCAAAATGCCAGATCAAATTTTCAAAACTCCAATAGGGAAACTGATTTTGGTAAAAGAGATGAATTGCGTCTATGAGATCACGCGAGGCTTCAAAAGTGTATTCGTGAATTCTTATAAGAAAACTCTCTTAATCAGATGAATAATGGTTGGTCGTGCACACGATTGAATAACAAACTCATTATTTCATTGAAGCTTAGGAAAAGAAGTTCAACAATAAAGATCTTATGCCAATATGAATACTGGCATGATAACACATAAAGGGGCTAAACATTTAGTGATCATTGATTGGAATTTCTAGAATCTTTCAATCATTCATTCTCCTCAACAAGGGCATCTTTTTAACAATCAATTGGAGTCATATGTAAATCATTCTCGACCTAATATCATAATAGCTTTATCTTCAAAATAGTTGATTTCTGGGAGATGGTGCGAAAAAATTAACTATAGGAAGGGTAAGTGCTTTGGTAACCCCCTTCAGTGTCCTTCTTTTTTTCAGTGAAACTGTTCTTTTTCAGTCGGATCAGTAATTTTACCTAACCCAATGTCTTGTTCAATCCTCTCAGCTGTAACAACCAGGTCAGTAAAATGTTGTGCAGAGCTTTTAACCAAGTATTCAAAGTATGGAGCTTTAAAGGTGTTGGAAAATAAATTGATCATCTTTTTTTCCAACATGGGAGGATTAACTTGCGCAGCTACCTCACTCCATCTTCGGGCGTATTCTCTTATGGAATCCTTGTTGTTCTTCTCCATTGCTTGCAAGCTTAACCAATCAGGGCCCACGTCTATATTGAACTTATATTGCCTCATGAAGGCATTAACTAAATCCTTCTATTTTTTAACCTTGGTATTATCCAATCGTATATACCAAGTGAGGGCAGCGCCACTTAAGCTGTCTTGAAAGAAATGAATCAACAATTTCTCATCATCAACCACCTCAGCCATTTTGTTGCAGTATGCCCTGAGATGAGTTACAGGGCATTGGGTTCCCGTATATTTAATAAATTCTAGCACCCTAAACTTCTTAGGAATGACTACATTAGGTACCAAACACATATTAACAGCTTTCACCAGGTCACACAAATGATTTCCCTCAACTGTCCTTATCCTCTCTTTTAAGGCAGTCCATTTTTCCAAATCCTTTTCTTTCACCATCTTGCCCTTTTGGAAATTCTTTCTCAGTAGAATCAACGATAAATGACATTCTCATGGGATATGCTAGCTGGAAATACATAACTTATTGAAATTCAGATGACACCTTATTTGCCCCCAGATTTTGTGGATCAAAATGAGTTACATGCATATCTTCAGGCTGAGCTATAAGTGTTGCTTTTCCTGATTTATCTCTCAAGGACTGCTCAAGTAGACTAGTAAGCCTTGCGACTTTTTCTTTAAGATTGTCCACCTCTTTTTTATGTTGGGCTTCCAATTGGGCTTTTTCTTCATTTTCCATTTGTCCTTTTTCTTCAACGAGTGTTATAGATGGGTTTCAATGGGGAACCTATATTTCAACCTGGTAAATGTAAATCATGCAATTTATGCAAAAATATTGATTAAAAAAATGCGTATGAAATGCAAACTTGCCCTTCACGGGGTGACAAACTAGTAGGAAGATCGTAATTGTTGAGTGCATCAACGGGTTGGTCATTATCTAGTTTCAAAGGGTCTCTCGCATGCTCAGTGATCGTCCATGAAAGGTCGATATAAGGCTTACAAGTAGTGTGCAAATAGAGGCCCTGAGTAATATTAGTTTGGCATGTCAACCACTTCCAAGTAAACAATCAAGTGAGAGTTGGATGGTTTCACGAGTCTTACCCAGGCTAAAGCCATTGGGGTACCGTTACTCCCCCGCTTATCCTAGGTTGTAAAGTGTGTGCTCCCAAAGTGATGCATGACAACATAAACAAGGATGCATGCTAAAGCACTAAATGCAGGAAAAATAAACAAATAAACACAACAAACAAAATAGCAATAATAAGACAAAAGACAAAGCTTAATCCTAAGTTCTCCAGTGGAGTCGTGATTCTGTCGCACCCGACATCGCGTGGCCCTAAAAATATTCTTCTTGAATTATGGGAAAATAACAGATTTCTGGCATCTGGTTCTTTTAAGGGAAAATGTCTTGTTTAAAGAGTCACCACCTAGTATTATGGTCACTAGAAACCCTAACTGGTCAACAGAGATTCTATGATACGGGACTGGTTACGTAAAAGAGAAGATATTATCACCCTTTAAACGTTTTGCCTGAGGTAGACTGCATTGCTGATTTTGTCTTAAATTGCTAAATATTTATTGGTTTATGCTCTGATGGTTTGCTCGCAATATTCCCGACTATGGCGCCAGTGAATATTCAACTACGGATAATTCCAACTCTAGCGTTGATAAATATTACGTAGCTATAAAATAAATTATATCAATATTTTTTAATTCCTAACTCTAACGCTAGTGAATAAACCAATAAAATAAATTTATTTTTATGCATGCACATATTTTTTATTTTTCTAGCTAAATAAAATAAACTATAACGAATAAAAATAATATAAATTTAAACCAGTATTTTATTCCCGACTCTAGCGTTAGTGAATAAACCAATAAATTTATATTATTTTTATTCATGCATACACATATTTTTTCTATTTTTTATTTTTTTTTATTATTTATGTTTTTGGGGCTGGGCCCAGCTCAGCCCACATGGGCTGGGCTAGACCCAACCAGCCCAGCCCGGTCACTAGCCCAAGCTAGTGACCCGGCTAGGCAAAAATCAAAGAAAACACGCGTGAAATGATTTCACGCGTGCATGAACAGATAGAGGAATTAAGGAAAATGAATTAAAATCCAAAGTAAACAGTAACCGGTGAATTAAGAACTCGTTTGTCTACGTGGTGGCGTCCACGTTTCCTGCGGCCAAATTTTACAAGATGTTTGGTTAATTAACAAACACTGATTACTGTACATGGGTCTCAGGAAATACTGCGTTTGAAACGCAAGGAAAAAGAAAGCAGCTAGGAGCTACTTCCTGCGCGTTACAAGCAAGGAACTGTGCTTCACTGTTGAGTGAACAGTGGATGCATGGCTCCACTGTTCCCTGAACAGTGAATGCATGCCTCCATTGTTCACTGAACAGTGGAGGCATGCATCCACTGTTCACTGAACAGTTTTTTTTTTTTAAATCAGTGCAGTTAATTGATTTCACTCGCACTGAACATGAACAACAATTTTTTAAAAAAAAAATTAGTTTAAGGTGAATTAAATTTACTTGTACTATAATCTCAATTTTATTCCTGATAATATTTTACCTAATTTTCTAGTTCTTGTCGGATGAATTTTGTACGTAATGGAATTATAGATAGTTTAATGGAACAATAATTTTTTTATATATATAAAATATGATTTATTTCATGATGTAATAGCAATAGTTAAATTCACAATATTTAAATTAAAAACCATTAATATTAATATATATTTTTTAAAATTATTTTATAACCTCAATTTCAAAAGCACTCTTAACCAAACACATTAAACTACTTTTTCTTCAACCTCAATTTCAACCACAGTTTTAACCAAACACCTATTTTTTCAAACCAACCTCAACTAAAAGTACTTTTTATAAAACAACTTTTTTCAAACCACAACAGCTACGCAATACCAAACATACTCTAAAATGAAAAGCGGGGAAAGAGAAGCTTACTTACCTGGTAGCTTTGAAGATGAAAACGTGATGGAAGATTCGTAGGCTAAGCTCTTCTCTCTTCCTTTCTCCTTGGTTCTTGCTTTTTTATCCCCTGTCTTTCACAATCTCTCTCTCTCTGTATGTCCTTGTTCTGCTGCCTCTGGTTCTGGAGGCTGGTTGCTGATGACTGTGAGGACGATAGTCAATGCCGGTTCTCGTCTCTGCGCTTTCGTTCGCTGGGTTGAGTTTGCATCTCCTTTGCTCCTGGTTTTATATTTTCTCACCTTTAGTTCTGAGTTGAAGGGACAAAGATGATGGTGGGGCTGCTCCTCGTCTATGTGTCATACCTCTGCTTTTCTCTCCCCTTAATTTTTTTTCGTTCCCAGTCTCCTCCTCTCTGTTTCCCCAGTTTTTAGTCTTCTTTGCTTTTCGTGGCTTTTTCTTCTCCCCGGTTCTGGGTCTCCTCTTCTCTCTATTTCCCCAGTTTTTAGTCTCCTTTGCTTTTCGTGGCTTTTTCTTCTCCCCGGTTCTGGGTCTCCTCTTCCCTCAGTTTTCCCCAGGTTTTTTCAGTCTCTCCGCCTGGCTTTTTCGTGTCCCCTTTTTTTTTCTGTCTTCCTCCTCCCACGCTCTCTCATCTTATCTGGCTTTATAGCCAGAGAATGCCAAGCATCCTTGTGATTGAAACGACTTTGAGCCTTTACTCCAGAAACAGTTCCAGAGGAAGAAGGCGACGAATCACTTCTCAAAACGACGCTGTTTGTGTGACGGGAATAGTCATTTTCAATCTGGTCACTGAAGTTCTGAAATCATGTAATCAAACCCCTGAGTAAATTGTAATTGAACCACTGCATTTTGGTGCCTTTTACAAACTAGTCCTTGGACTTTAATCTGTTGCAGTTTTGCCCCCAATTAACCCCTAACTTTGGTATTTTTTTCAATTAAGTCTCTAATTTCATTAATTAAATTAAATCCAAGTTCAATTAAGTCTCAAAACTTATCAATTCTCCAATTAAACACTTGATTTGATTAATTAAATTAATTCCAAGCTCAATTAAGTCTCAAAAGTTATCAATTCTCAAATTAAGCCCTTGATTGGATTAATTAGATTAATTCCAAAGTTTAATTAAACCCAAAACTTCCAATCATGTTGCCTTTAACCCAAATTTTAATTCATTCTTCATTTATTTCATTTTACTTTTTTTTTCATCATTATCATCAGTTTTTTTATCCTTTTTAGTAAATAAAATAATAATAATAATTAAAGTAAAATTGTCAAAAATTAGGTTATGACACTAAACATATTAAAGTCAAGAATGGAGTCACTAGAAGAAAGAAAAAAATAGAAATCCATAATATAGAGGGAAAATACTCTTAGAAGAACAAAAAAAGAAATCAGCATAGTAACACAAGTGGTGTTAGCTTCTAATAGCCTACAAATAATCTAGCAGTTACCATTGTGAATTTCTCCTCCTAATTTCCTAGTAATCATCATACCAAGCCTAATAAAATCAACTATTTTAGAAGAATAGTCTAGCAGTAGTTACCTCCTTTATAGAAATTTTCAATGAAGTGAAGAACCTTTACCATTAAGTGAGATGTTCTAGAGGTTAGCCAATATTAGGTAGATTGTTCTCATACCACCAAGGTCATTGCAACCATCCTTTCTAGAATGGCACAAGCCTGAATTAACTTGTATCACCAAGGAGCTATTAGACATAACATTGATAGATGCCTTGCCTTCATAGGCAAACCTTTAATTTTAATTAAAGTCAAGTGGGTAACTTTTGATGACACCCCAAATTTATATATCAACCCCTTAACCAATCATGCCACATGAATAAGTCAATGTAATCGTTGA
>Ga0325403_1003451_pt1 | contig 14430 bp, 19 predicted proteins | sample PopdelMetagenome_19_FD_205665 | JGI IMG/M metagenome (GOLD analysis project Ga0325403, IMG submission 205665) | Populus deltoides microbial communities from Bellville, Georgia, United States - Xylem-PdKOR-R4 | ecosystem: Host-associated > Plants > Phyllosphere > Stem > Wood/Secondary xylem...
GGGACAAAGACCGTCATGTTAATAGTATAATGACAATAATTACTTGAAGCTAAACCAAACACGCAATGGAAAGGCATGGAGAAAATAAATAATTACAGAAAAGACAAATTCTTTATTATGTGGGGCTAGTAAGAAAATTCTCGAATCATATATGCATCTATCGAGATTTAATTCATCCCTTTCTGATTAAATTAAAAGATTTGTGACAAATTATCTTTTTGTAGCACGACTCTCAAGGAATTGGAACCTGTGTTTTGCTCACGCATTTTTGTTGTATGAACACTTACTCTCACTCCATATTTTACACATCATAAAAGTAAGCTTTCAATTTTGCTATACCAGTCCTTCCCAAACAGCCGATGATATATGCTCGTCCTGATCATAGAGCACGGAGGGATCAAAGGGACCGGGGTCATTACGTAGAGAATGACCAGAAATTTGAATTTGCGATTCTTCTTCATCGAAAGTAATATTTGGAGTTGCTACGTCCATCACTTGCTACCTCTATAATTGATTAAAAGCTCGGTTAAGGCAATGCATTCTGATTGGACAAGGATCATAAAATTTTTGTTTACAAACCATAAAATCAAAACCCTAGCTAACAAATTCCGGTTCAATTCCTCCAAATTGAGTGTCGAAAGACATGTCATACCCAAGACTGACTGCCTGGCCACCGGTTGACGTCGTTCCGGTTGAATGAACGACATCGCCGGTCAGGCCCAACGAAAGACATGTCGGTAGAAAGAAACAGGAGACATGCCGTTCAATTTATCAGGAAAAAAAAAAATAGAAGGTGGAGATAAATCTGAAACAACAAATTCCTCACTGTATGAGAAAAAAACAGAAATCGAAAAGGAATTTCAAGAAAGAAGTTGAGAGTAAACACACCTACTCTTTCTCTTCTTTTTTTAATTGATTCTGAAGCTATATCTTCTTTGCTTTTTTCCGAACAAGAAACGACATGAATCCGCCTCCTGTGTGTGTGTGTTTGCGGCTGATTCTGAATCCTACTGTAGCGGTGGCCTCCCTCCTCTGTTCGCCTCTATCCCTTTTGATTTCCCACGCGAGACCCCACCACCTGAAACATCTTATTTATTCCTCTACCCTCTACTTTTACCCTCTCGAATTTACTGTACTTCTTTTCTTCCTCTTTTTTCTTTTTTTACCTTTCACTGCCGGTAAATTTGATTTTTTTACTGAGAAAATTAACCTAATAGGCTAATATCCTATAAAAACTTGGTCAAAATTATATTTCTTTACCGAGTTCTAGAAATTACAGTTAACATTAAATTTAATAAAAAGACAAAACTACCGCCCGTATATATATTACAACCACCACCTTAGACACAAACAACAAGTCATTTCTTTTCCAGGTGGAGACAATCTCTTCTCATCTCCCGAATAGAACAACAAAAAATTACAATTGAAATCGATTCGATTGTCTTTTCCAGGTGGAGACAATCTCTTCCAATCTCGACATTACAGTTGGTTATATCACACCAATTATGTCTTGCTTTCTCTTCATAAAGAAATCTGGATATAACATATGGTAAACACCTCTATATGATGATTTCCAGCGGATTTAAGAGCAAGAAAGAGCTTTAAGAACTGGTTCTGCTTGCTTTTTGTAAACTTGGGGGTTTTTTAAGAGGATCTCGATCTTCATATGAACAAGATAAAGTGGATTGCTTTTGCATAAGCTTTTTAATTTCATTTTGTATGTTTTTGACATTTGGGCATTTGGTAGGATCTGGGTTTGAGATTTAGATCAAGATTGTCAATTCTGTCCCGTTTCATTAAGAATAGTCGAAACATTTACAAAACGGAATAATTTTTATCTCATTTTAAATCTCAGTCTGTTTTGGATTTTCCGGATAAATTTCGGCTGGAATGTTCTGGTTTCATTTCACATGTTCCGTTTTGGACTTGAAAAGTCATTCAATCAAACTCAAACCTCAACTTCAACTTATTTTAACCAAAACAAATCCTAAAAATACCATATAAATATTAATAACTCTATTTTCAACTACAAAACAATCTTTAATCAATCTAAAAATAAAAAATCAAACAAAACAACAACAATAATAATAAATTTATGAACCCTAATCTGTTTTTTTTAGCATGGTCAAAGGACAAATTCATCTTTATTGAACTCCCCTCTCCTAACAAACCTTTATTGACATCAATATTTATTGCTTTCCTTCCATTTCTTTGGTTAAATAAAACATGAGTTGCACATCTTTTTTATAAAATGTTAAGAGATCATTCTCCATTAATATCACAATAAAAATATATTTTGCAATACGATTTAATATAAAAAGTACTGGGCTATTTCCTATTATCCTTAAGAAAAGCATGACATCCTCATGATATTAAATGAGTAAACTGAAGGGAATTTAAAGGGGTGACAAACAAAACTTATAGTTTTATTAAGGGTTAAAAAAATACTAATTAGGTGGTATTCGTGTGTTAACCTAAATGTGACACTCAAATTCCAACTCCATCTACCTTCGTTCAAGAATTAATTGTCGTAACGTTTTGACGTGAATGACTTGTGTGGCTTCCTTTTATCTTTAGAAGTGAAAAGTTTGGGTTTGATTTATGTTTTTTTTTATGTTAAAACATTTTACTTTCATAATATTTTGGTATTTTGTTTAAGTTGAATTACTTTAAGTTAAAGTTTTATTTAATCTTGACTATTTAGGAATATTTTAAATTTTACAACTTGAGACTTCATAGATATGAAACTCCAAATTTTACAATGAGCCAGTTATTTATTTATTTATTATTATTATTATTATAGCATGAACCATACATATCTTAAAATTTTTACTTGAGCGGATTCAATAATCATTTAAAAATTCTAACAATGCATTAAGCGATAATTATCTTATTAAATGTTTTTTTGTAAAATAAATGCTTTTGCTGATAAATTATAACTCGTATTAATATCTTTTTTTTTAAATCTTGAATTTGATTTTTTTTTAAGGCTCTTGAATACTTGCATGTCTATTTTTCTAAAACTAGGAGCATGCATTGTTCCTGATAACAAGTGTACACATGATATTCAGTGACCTAGGCCAACTAACATTACCCAAGCTAGTTTGATTAGAATAAGAATTTGTTAGGTGACCCGCGTTATGTCGCAGGTTCACATTTTATTTTTATAAAAAATTTGGGTCTTGACGCTGGTAGGATCCATGGCTAGTTTGGGTCCTGTATATTCCAAGACCCAAAGCTATTTGGGTCCACCACTAGCAGGACCCAAGTCTATTTTGCGTCCTGCACAACAAATGACCACAAGCTATTTTGGGTTCTGCGGCTGAAAGACCCAAGGATAGTTGGGTCTTGGCGCAGCCCAAACTTCACGTGTGCACTTGGATCTACCCAGCACACAGCAGGCAGCCCAAGCGATTGGACTGTCGACACATAGGTAGGCAACTCAAGCGCTACGTGTCCCCACGTGGTTTTTCTTCGATTGTGATAATATTTTTAAAAAATTTATTAAAGATGATGATGATGATGATAATAATAATAATAATAATAATAATAATAATAATTTTTTATTTTACCTTTGAAATCAAATTTATGGTTGTTTTTCAATATTAATAATAATTTTTTTCTAATTTAGTAATTATTTTATTAATAATATTCATTATTATAAAAATAATAATATTTATAACACAAAAGATAATATTTTTAATATTAATACTTTCGATTATAGTGAAAATAATAATATTCATAACATAAATAAAACTATTTTTAATTCCAAGAATATTTAGAACACAAATAATAATATTTTTTTATATTAAAACTTTTAATTATTATAAAAATAATAATATTATAACAAAAATAATAATATCTATGATATGAATACATTGAATTATACTAAAAATAATAATATTTTGATATGAATACTTTGAATTATAAGAAAAATAATAATATTTAGAACACAAATAATAATATTTTTTATATGATTACTTTGTATTAGAAGAAAAAAAAAATATTTACAACACAAATTATAATATTTTTTATATTAATACTTATAATTATTGAATATTTTTAATAATACTACGTTGCTGCTCACTTTTATTTTTATAAAAAATATCATAAAAAATTATAATATAAATAATAATATGTTTTCAATATTAATAATAATATTTTCTTTCAAAATTATTAATTATAAATAATAATATGTTTTCAATATTAATAATAATATTTTCTTTCAAAATTATTAATTATAAATAATAATATGTTTTCAATTTAATAATAATATGTCCATGTCCAGTAAGAAGTTAGATGCAGTCACGTAAAAGCCCAATGTGGGGTTGGGCGGGGATACGTCTAGGTCCAAATGGAGTTGGATGCGATCGCGTCCAGGCCCAACATGGGGTTAGGCATGGATGCATCCAGGTCAACATGGAGTTGGACGCGGTCGCGTCCAGGCCCAACGTGGGGTTAGGCGTGGACGCGTTCAGACCTAACATGGAGTTGGACACGGTCGCGTCCAGGCCCAACGTGGGGTTGGACGTGGACACATCAAGGTCCAACATGGAGTATAATGTTTTTTTAAAAAAATTTAATAATAATATTTAACTTGTTTACTTAAGTTCTTATATTTTTTAATATTTTTTTAAAAATATTTATAGTTTTTATTTGATAGTAATAATAGTGGTTTTTTTAATTTACCAATAATAATAATAATAATAATTAATATTTTTTATTTTACTCTTCAAATGAAATCATCAATAATAGTTTTTTGAAATTTATCATAGATTAGATTAGTCTTTCCGGTAGGTATTTTTAACTCTCTCATCTCATGAACTTAGATACAAAAATGAAAAAGACACTTCCTCCAATTGTTTAGAGTTGCGAGACGCATTTAAATTCAATAAAAGTCATCAAAATTCAAAATTTAAAAACAAATTAGAGGGAGGGGTCAAAATTTTTTATAATTTGTATGTAATTTGTAAATGAAAGTAAATGTAAAATTAAGTGTAATTTGATAAAATAATTATATTATAAGAAAATTATTCTAAGTCAAGTCCAGTGTACCTGGACTTGGCAGAGGACCAAGTCCAGTGTACGTGGAAGGTGACAAAGCATGGAGGTGTAATATTTTTTGCTAGAATGAAAATAACATCCATAGAAAAGAAGAGATTGGTAGGTAATAACAAAAGAGTATTGCAGGTAAGTCTAGTATTAAGGGTCTGATAATATAGATAAAGTTATAAACAAAAGCAAAAGTGCAAATAAGCACATTGTTGTTTGTATATTATATCAAAATTATAGAGGTAATAGTCATCTTCTTATTGTAGAAATCCAAATCCAAGTCATTAGTAAAGAAATTGCTAGTTCTTCTGTGATGGAAAAACAATGAAAAAAATAACATAAAAAAAGGATGTGTGAAATGTGTGTGCAGCTAACATGTGTAATATAAAATAACATGGAATAATTTGTACAATAAAAGAAATTTTTTTGCTATTATTTGATGCTTTAGTTACATGTTAAATAGTCTCCACAAAAATATTTTTGGTTTTTTAGTTCTTTGTTGCAGATGGAATTGAATGTTGAAAATTCTATAAGTATTTGTGAATTACATGAAGCAAAATGTGTGAATGAGGCAAGAAAATAAAAATCAAGCTTGTTTAATTTTTTTTATAACATTATCTTATGTACAATTTATGTAGCCATTATAAAACTTTATTTAAAGTTCTATTGATTTCAACTGTCATGGCGTCCACCAAGAAAACAATCATATGTGACAATGATTTGTAATTCAAAAAAGAGTAAAACGTTGCAGGCACAGTATTACAAATAATAATAAGAAGCAATGAAAGAATGTGAGGTTAAAAATCAAACCTTTAACGGTGATGAGGATGTTGTTTGTTATTTTTTCAAAGGTGGAAGTGAGTGATCAAATATAGCTATGCTCTCCAGACTTCCTTAAGCTTCAATTGAGCTGTCATGCTCATCTTCAAGACTATTTTAATCAATGAGTTAAGGAAATGAATGGTAGAAGAACCATAGGTTAAGAACCATCTAATTTAACATGTGTTAAGGACAAAATTTTTTTTATAAAGAATATGTGTGGGGAAAGATAAACTTGTCTAAGTTGCTGTGTTGCAGTTTCAAAATCAAGTGCACGTCGTGCTCCATAGTTCAGGCTTGTTTTGTTGGTTGGCGATATGTTCTGGGTGGTGTCTCCAAGAAATTAGGAACAATCTTGGTTGTGTGACAATATTTTGTGGAGTACATAGATCTATAGGAACCTGTTTTGTAGAGCTTAATAGAGTAAATGTCTTGGATGTAGTAGAAGATTTAGCTTCTATAGGTGGTGTTTCTAGAGAATGGATGCTGTTATTTGTGGTGTCATCAAAGATATTAGTTATGATAATTTAACATCTATTGGTGGTGGATTTGAAAACTCTAAAATGAAGCTGAAAAATCATGCTCTTGTTTAACTTTGCTGTCATGGTAGGCAGAATAACTGAGGGATCAATAAATTTTTTTTCATGGATATAATGATGGGCTGTTGATCCAAAAAAGTTCTCAGTTGTTTTCCCTAATAGAAAGAAATTAGCGACATCTTCTCCATCAATAACAATGCATTCTAAGCGGAACCTATGATATAAAATTGATGACATGTTCACTAATAAGGAGTGTATGATAATGTATCTGAGGATCATATATTGTTTATGTTTTTTTTATTTAACAGCTTAATATTGTCTTAGTTGAGAAATTAGATGAGTTACCATGGAACTGGAAGAGAGTTGACAGCATCATGATTCATGTATGTGTTATTGTTTTTGCCGCCACTATGTTCCTTTTTACATTTTGGATAACTTGGATACTATCAGCCATTAGAAAAATCAAAGTCAACAATCAAAGCTTGATAGGTGAATCTCGGGTGCTGGTAACATAAAGGAAATACATGTTAGAGGGGTTTGGTAAAATGAAATTGAAAAACTAAATATATGAAGAAGCTGAAGCATGTTATCAAAGTTAATAATAGAGGGGTGAAAGAAATAACCTTGTGCTCATAAGGATTCATGCAAAGAATCTCATGTATTGTTCTCTTATTTTCTTTGATTTGTTCCTCCATTGATAAAACAACATTTGAGGATGAGGGGAGTTGTTGGATTTCAACAGGCAGTTGTGCAAAGCTAAATGCAGAATTAATGCAAAAAGATGGTGAAAAAATAATTAGTTAGAATTTTTTTTGATAATGGCAAGGCATAAAAGAGATGGTTGATGCTTGGATAACTTACAAATGTTTATATGCTAAGCATTCTAGTTTGTCTGGATTGAAGCACCAAAGAGAGGCAACTATACCGTTAAGATTTGGTTTTCCTTGTGAAGAAAAGAGTTTTTTTTAATAAAACAAAAAGGGAATTACTTGGATTAGACTGAGAACAAAAATCTGAAATTTTTTTTTAAGAAAAATAATTAAATGGTAGTTAAAATTACTCTTAAATTCTGTGACATGAAATCCAGCAAATGCAATGATGACTGGAGATGGTAGGTTGCAAAGAGAGAACTCATCAAAGTCTCGGGCACTATCACCCTTAAAGAGTTATCTGAAGCTCCTCACCATTTGAAAAGAAAATACAAAACAAATTTGATTAACAAGTTTGACAAAAGTAAAGTAATTTCATTTAATCTTTGAATAGCAAGTTGTGTAACAATAAGTTTTGTTCCATTACATAAACCAGCAGACAAATTAAGATTGCATAAAAGCATTATCGGTGTGCCAATTCTCAAGGAAATTGTGTGGGATGACACCCCATTGAACTCAAGTTGATTGATAAATTCAACAAGATACAAAATATCTGCATTGTCACCATCACTTGATGTTTTGCAAACAATATTAGTACTTAGATAAACCCGCTTCATTCCTGGTAACATGTTAAAGATACAATTGTTGATTTTAGAAACTGTATTATTTTTTAGAGTTATAATTGTGCTTTCTAAAATAGCATGGATCAATATTGATGTCACGAATAGAGGGATACACAGCTACGACAATTGCTAACATAGGGTTAGATCCAGCTTCAAGCAGAAGATTTTGTGGTATTTTAATCATGGATACATCATAATCATCAGGGAACAAAACATCATGTTGAGTTCCATCACCGATTGTAAGAATCCAGTTGGCAAAAATAGCAAGTTCTTTCTTTTGACCATCTGAAAAGTCCATTGGATGATAGCCTCATGTTCTCAGTAAGATTGAGAACTTTAGATTGAGACCACAAAACAGAGCTACAAAGAGATGCATGAACAATGTCTTCCTTTATTCCTCTGGGAATAAGATGCAAAATCTGTCTGAGATCTCCTCCCAACAAAATTGATTTCCCACCAAATGGTTTATCATTGGGCTTGTTACCATTTGTTAAGACATCACGAAATGATCGGTCCACTGTCTCAAAGCAACATCAATTATTCATTAGAGCCTCATCCCACACAATGAGAGAGGTCATTTCTAGAAGTCGTGCAAGATTTGTTTTTTTTTTAAATCTCGCACAATGAAGTATCATAAACAGTAAGGGGGATTTTTAAATCTTGAATGAGCTATGCGACCACCAGGAAGTAAAAGCGATGCAATACCTGATGATGCGACAACAAGGACAATCAAACCATCTGATCTCAACCGATTAATTATTGTATGCCACAAAAATGTTTTCCCCATCCCTTCATGGCCTTGAACAAAAATTAGTTCTTGTCTTTTTTCAAGGACAGATTTAATAACACAATTATAAAATTTAGTTGACATTTATTGAGTTGTAGGAAAGCTGATGAATGCTGACATATAGGGTCTGCAATATTGTAGTTAAATTCTTCTCTCAAAAGTTTATTCCTTATTTCTGACAATAAACGCCCATCAGGCATTGGAAGCTTGTGTTTCTCAAGAGATGAGGCAACAACATTGAATAGAAGCTCAAGCTCATATAAAACATAGTTTTTAAGCTCATCATCGAATAATTTAAGATTAAGTATGGCAAAGATGGACTTGAAACTGGTGATAATATCATCATACATTGAGGAATAGAATTTATTGAACAAAACTTCTTGACCAGTAATGATTAGTACTTAAAAGTGCATTGTTATTAAGGCTTTATACCATCATATTATACTTTTAGTATCATTAAATTTCCTAACTTAAACATGTTTTATAATAACAAGTCTGATAATATAAGATTACTTTAATTTATGGTAAATGCTTATTTTATGTAGGCATATCTCACAATTCAAATTATTCATTGATGTGATTAACTATTGAAAGTGAAAGGACAAATGAGGGCTAGGCTTAGAAAAGAGATGCTAGTTCAATTCAAACTGGAACATTATTCAGTCATTCGGTCATATATAGAGCTGTTGATCTTGGATTTCAATCTGGTTTATATGGCTAGAAAGCTAAGACATAGGCCTAAAACATTCATGTGATTCCAAGACTCAATTATGTTGTTTTGGAGTCCAAATCTTAGCATCAAAATAGAAGTCTAAATTTGTCCAGCAGCCTAGACACTGTTTAGTGTTCAGTCCATATCTCGGGTTCTAGAAGTCCAAATGAGCTAATTCTTCTTTTGGTGGAAAGCTAAGACAGAGATGCCTACAACTTTCATGAAGACGACTTGGACAACTTTAGATTGGAACAACACTATTTTATCAAGAAAACAAATCCATACGTAAACCACCAAGTCCACTAAGCCAATTGTTGGTCACTAATTCAATAGTTACTTACAAAATAAATAGTTCTTTTTAGCCAATAAAAAGAGGCATTTACGATACATTTAGGCATCTTGGTTTTCAGATCAAAATCATTTTCTTGCTTTCTCTCTTTGTAATGTTTAAGTTTTATTTCATGTTTTATTTTCATTAATCTCTTGTTTATGCTTTTCATTTCTTTTACTACTCTTAGTTAACTTATATCAGAACTATGTTCTTATCTTGTTTATTCATGTTTCTCTTCTTCATAATGTTTAGCTAAGTTTAATTTGTCAATGTGAAAAGGTTTCACTAATGTTGTCAGAATATATCTTATATTATCCATGAAAGTTTGTTATTAATATATCTTATCTTTTTATCTTACTAATTCTTAATACCTTGCTTGTTAAACGATTAATCTAGATTTGTGTTATATAACACTTGGTATAATAAATGTTTGATCCTTCATAGTCTTCGACCGACATTGTTGTTATGAGAGGAACTTGATTTGTTGTTAATATAAGTTAGCATCATGAATTCCTGATAATATTTAAAAGTATGGTGTTACTAAAATAAGATAATTAATATGATTATGTTAAAAATTTATAATGAACTATTAAGGATAAATCATTCGATTGGAACCTCCTTTATGTGTGGTTTCTAGTTGAGTAATAAAAGGAGTTTATACTATACTTATTTCTAATACCATTAGTGGATCCTCTAACTTTGACAATTGTTTTTATCATTGTTTAATCCTCATATTAATCTCATATCTTAAAGATCTCTTTAACACTTTGTTAAATTATATATATTATTTATAATTTATATAGTTAACCTCCTTGTGGATCGACCTCAGTCTTGCCAGGTTATTTATTACTTTGACACTCCTAGACTTGGGATAAGACATCAATTCTTTGATCGTGTCAAGTAACATCACAGAAAATAATAACAATGATAAAGAGATTCCTAATCTAAAGAGATGCTCCATTAGCCATGGCCTCACAAAAGACCTCTTCCCATTCTTTATCATCTTCTAAAAGCCCCAAGGTCTTGCAAGCATGTTGAAATGTTTGATGCATAACACCCGAAATATTTTTTAGATGATCAAAGCTCAACGCTCCTCTTACTTGGTTAAGGAGTAGTCTCAGAAAATAAAGCTCTCCTGAAGTAGGGCGAACATATGTTAACCGACCAAGGCTGAAACCTTTTGATCTTGGAATCCACTCCTTTTGACCAGGATCCCAAATATATTTATGTGGAAATTTTGAGTAGTAAAGTTGACGCGCTTCATGATCAACTCGATTACGTGTGAACCATTCTGTGAGCATTATTTTCTCAATACCTGGTTTTTTAAGTATTGATGGAAGACTTTAATTTCCTGAATAAACAACATTTTGATGTAATGGCAAATGGATATGAAGTCGTTCAACAGGAGGTGATCTTAAATGTATTAGAAATTATAGAAGATGCCAGACCGCTTCATATGGGCATATAAAAAAATAATTCATCTATGCATAGATCTCATCAGTAGGGTCTTTTTCAACAACAACTTTACATCTGTCGGAGCCTTTGCTTACATATTTAAAAAGATACTTGATTAGCATTGACTGGTAACAAATCTCAATACTTATATGGGCATTGTATCGCAATAAGAGTTCCCTATTATATGGAACAACATATATGTTATTGAGCTGAATGCCATTTTTCATAACAAAATTGTCTTTAATATCACGACATCTGTAATAAACAAAGCCATTATCATCAAAAACAGTTTATGACTTGAATTTTTTTGGGAATCTTTTTTAGCAAACTCCCTCATTCATACATTAAGATTTTAGATTTGCAAGACCATATGGACCATGGATGATGAACTTTGAAACAATTTTATAGCATATTGGATCTGTAAATTTGTTAGGAATTTCAGTTGAAGCAATGGAATCAACATCTTCGGATTTACGACATTTAAAATTCCAGTGCAACAAAATCAATATATAAACGTGTGGCAAACCCCTCTTTTAAAATTCAATTGCACAAACATCTACAAAATGAAAAAAAAAAACATAAGATAAACAACCATAATAGCAATAGAAGGTTGCAATCTTTAGAAGAAATGAAATAAATGATAAAGTACCTGCAATTGTCCAACCAAAAGGTTTGCCTAATTTTATAAAGGCTAACATATCAATAACCTTTGATCTAAAAACACGTGTAATGATATCAGGTTTGTCTTCATGTTTTTAAATTTGATCTTTTCTGAACTTCCTTTGTATATCAGGCCATTTGACATTACATGTGAATGTAATAAATAGGTCAGGATTTCCATAGGTCCTGTATATAGCCATTACATCCTGGTAATTCTTGATCATATAATATGGGCTACCAGTTAATGAAGATGGAACAATGATTTTTCCAATTGATGAGCCTTTAATATCTCCCTTAAGCACAACTTCATGGATACCTTTATAAACTTCTACATGCAAATTTTTTTTATTAGCTCTAATATAATCAAGACGATCTTCTTCAATATTAACAAATGCATCGACCAAGAATTTCCGGTATAAATGACCTCCCTTGATAATAGTATTATCGTACCCAAGCCTTTCATTTATAAGGTAAGCATAATAAGCTCGCATCGGAACTCTTGATCGTTTTCTTTTTTTTTTTCATGTCCATGGTCAGCAAACATAATATTACAGGAGTAGCCATCTTCACCGTAAGAAAACAATAGGGGATACTGCAATGCCATGAATTTTGGATACAATTTTGAGATCTTGTTCAAATAGCCTCAAAAGCATTCAATAACAATGTCTCGTTCAGAGAAATAATCTCCAATATCTCGAACAACCAATCCACCAATGTCATTGGATGTAGGATCATCATAATGGTGTGAATCATGGTCTCGTTTTCCAAGTAAACAAAATTTAAAATAAATAGATTGAATATTCTAAGTTTTATCTCTAGCTTTGCAAAACAACTTTGCAAGCTCGTTTGTTTCATCTAGCATCTTTAAAAGATCCACAACAATATCCTCATCCAAAGACGATGATATAGAGCTTCCTACAAATGGTAAAAGTTGATTTGCAACTTTGTGAGCAGTGTCAAATACATAAAGTTGTGCAAACTTTGGTCATTCTCCATCCACAGGTAAGAGGGAGCCCATTAAATGATGACAATGACCGCTTATCTTGAACACATATGGGGCAAGTTGATCATAAACAGAAGTATCAATTTTTGCGCCTATTGATGTGAAAGCAAACGTAGAGTTATAAGCTCATATATTGCTCGAAATTTTTTAGAGGTAGAGCCATTATTGGGGTTAAGAAGAAAATCAAGAATTGGAGGAGTTGGTTGCATAGCAGGAAGAGAAACTTGACCATTAAGGCAACAAAGCGAGAAAAATGGATTCTTTTTTTATTAACATGCAAGATGCTCTTGAAGCCAAAAAAGTGCATTACAATGGCGGCATGTAAAAGTCTTATCACAAAAGTCAACATACTCGTATGTTTCCCCTAGAAATTACAAAGAAAATGAAAAATAATGAAAAAAAGGAACATGTATGATGTAAGGTATAATAAAAATGATTCAGAGTTCATGAAAGTTTAAGGTAAACTCACTTTTCCTTTATTTTTGGTATTCAGATTGACCAGCTAATGGATTTAGATAAGCAATTGGTCCATGTGTTGTGTTAATATTAAAGCTAGTATTGTCATTGAAATTTTCATTGATGGACAATTCATGAGCAAAATGTGTCTGACTCGTTGATGCCATTGAGGTAGACGCAATATTATTCAAAGTGGAACAATTTCCTTGTAAGGAAGTATAATATGATGCACCAACATCAATTGTATGTAAAAGCGAGTGATCACTTATTAGATGATCAGAGCTATATGGTGTTGTCTACGTGAATGAAAAATTTTCGTGACCAAAATTTCCTTCACTATAAATTTGGGTTGTTGAGTTGTATGGTGAAGAAACATAAGGTTTAACATCATGGAATGATTGTAATCTTTGTCGATCGCTAGTCATAAATTCGTTTCTAAAAGTTAAAAGAAAAATTTAAATGGTAAAAAATAGTCTAAGTAAAACTAAATTCGCAAGGGCAATGGCTTTAAATTTTCCAATCAAGGGAATTTTAATAACATGGTTAGAATTAAGAATATAAATGAAAAAGGAAAAAAAATATGTAAAAGAATAAGAAACTGAATAGAAAACTTAATTATGAAATAGAGAAAACATGAACACATCAAAAAATTCAAATTGATTTGGAAAACAATTGAACATTGAATGGAAAAGAAAGATACAACAGAAAACATGCAAACAGCACGCCAACTTTGGAAATAAAGGTGCACTTGTAGCTTGAGTGAGACAGGAAGAAAATGATGTTTCAGTTCCCTGCAATGTGGAGATAGTTCAACAACATTTGGAGCAACAGGTCTGCAACAAATGGGAAAACTTAGAAAGTCAGTAAGAAAATTTAAACTTGAGAGGTGGACAATGCAATAATAAAAAAACACATGCGATAATGAAAATCGCAAGCAAAAAATTATGAAAAATGTGTTCACTCTACCGTAAAACTGAGAGTTGTTACAATGGAAAGAAGCAAATACAACAATACAGAAAGTGGTATTTGTTGCAACAAATAGAGGTGGTAACAAACAAACATCTTTTTCTCTCACTAAACTCTTGTTGTAAACCAATTCAGCTGCTAATTATATTATATGCAAA
>Ga0325403_1003452_pt1 | contig 14428 bp, 18 predicted proteins | sample PopdelMetagenome_19_FD_205665 | JGI IMG/M metagenome (GOLD analysis project Ga0325403, IMG submission 205665) | Populus deltoides microbial communities from Bellville, Georgia, United States - Xylem-PdKOR-R4 | ecosystem: Host-associated > Plants > Phyllosphere > Stem > Wood/Secondary xylem...
TTTAATAGCAATAAAGGTAAAAAAATTATTATATTTTATATAACAATTAATTTAACACATTATATTTATTTCGAACTATCTTCAAATGAAAAAAAAAACTTTCTTTCTCAATTTAAAAAGGATATCTTTTTTTAAAAAAAAAAAATTAATATTTTTTTAGTATTTTTAAATTATTTTGATATACTAATATCAAAAATAATTTAAAAAATAAAAAAAATATATTATTTTAATATAAAATAAAAAATATTTTAAAAATAATTACAACCTAATTCAAGAGACGATTTAAATATACGAGTACATAAAGTTTTCATAAACTATAGACACAGTAAAGCGATAGTTAATGGTGACCGTATTGAGGGATCTAAAGTCAGTGTAAAAGCGGCAGTCGCCATCTTTCTTTTTAATCGGAGCTAGGTCTGATGAGCCCCACTTTTAGCACGTCAAGGAGTTGGTTTTCAATTTTAGCTTTTGTAGAAATAGGCATGGCTGTAGGGCCGCACCTTAACTGGCTCGGCGGCTTCCCTTGCCGGAGGGAGCTCTGTGGGTTTCTTCGAAACATCCGCATAGGCTTCTAGTCAGGGCTGCATGTCCTCATGAACTTGTAGCTGATTTTCTTGCTCCGTTGTCTGCAAACGAAGTGCGAAAACCGAGCCTCCTTGCCTTATTTCTTTAGCAGTGGCTTCCAAGGGCGCAGATTGAATTGTCTGCGTATCCATGGCTTGTGACATCCTAGCTTGATTATTCCATTGGAATTCCTTTGTCATTTCCAATTACAAATCAATGGTCCTGGTTGCTTTCTGTTGGAAACAGATTGCAGATACAAAAATGAAGAAGATTAGTATGAGATAATTGGTAGACCTACAGAGCAATACAAAAGATGTCTTTTATTATTCTTCTTTTCTTCAATACAAAAACAGAATGGAGGAGTACTCTATATAACAAGGACTAATTTAATGAAATCTCTTCTATCTAAGAAAAACCAAGAGAACTTTGATTCATTAAAGCTAACAATTAATGACATTGAAAATTATAAATTAAATTTTAATAGTCCCTCTTGATTTGTATTTTTAAGAAACTCCTTGAATTGTTGGAACTTTTTAACTAGAACAGCTTTCGAAAGACGTCTGCAGAATGATTATTTGTATTGATAAACTTCAATTGTGTCTTTTTCTTGCTATCCATGTCTCTGATAAAATGATGCCTTAACTCTGTATGTTTTGATCTTGCATGAAAAACTGAATTCTTGATCATTGCAATTGCTAACATGTTATCACATAATATAACAGTAAGATCAAGGACTTTTTACTGCAAATCAGAAAGAATACTTCTCAACCACACTGATTGACATATCGCTTCATTTGTAGCAATGTATTCTGCTTCTATAGAAGACAATGCTATAGAATTCTATTTCCTTGAGCACCATGCAATTATATTTGTTCCTAGACAAAACACATAACCATATTTATTATTCCTATCATCATAGCTTCCAGCCCGATCATTGTTAGAAAAACTAATCAACTTGTTATCTTTTTGTTTCTTGTACAGGATTCCATGATCCTTTTTTCCTCAAAGATATTGCAGGATTCTTTTTGTTGTTGCAAAATGAAGTCTACTAGGATCCTCTATAAATCTGGAAATAATACTTATTGAAAACAGTATATCATGTTTTAATATTGTGAGATAGATTAAAGATCCAACAAGACTTTGAAAAATATTGGAATCCACTTTAGCAACACTATCATTCTTTTGTAACTTCTCATTTGATGCCATAAAAGATGTTACTGGTTTACATTGTGACATGTTGAATTTCTTGAAAAGATCTGTAACATACTTTTCTTATGAAATAAAAATTTTCCCTAGATATTGCTTCACTTGAATGCCAAGATAATATCTCATCAATCCAAGATCTGACATTCTGAGTTCTTTCATCATAGCATTCTTGAATTCTGTAACTATATCTTTACTTGTTCTTGCATATATTAGATCATCAACATAGAGACAGCTTATTGGAAAGTCTTCTTCTTTTTTCCTCACATAGAGTGATGGTTCAGATTAACTTCTTTCAAATCTATTCTGATGAAAATATAAATCAATTTTGTTGTTCCATGCTCTTAGTTCTTGTTTTAATCTATAAAGAGCTTTATAAAGTCTATAAACTTTTTTCCTTTTTTTCCTTTTAATTCATATCCTAGGGGCTGCTCAACATAGACTTCTTCATGCAATTCTCTATTAAAAAATGCTAACTTAATATCAAGTTAAAAAACCTGCAATTGAAGTTATGCAGATAAGGCAATAATTATTTTGATTGTTTCCAATCCTTGTAATAGGCATAAAGGTTTCTGTAAAATCAACTCCATGCTGTTCTGAGCAGCCTGTTGCAACAATTCTAGCCTTATGCTTCAGAATATTGTTATCCTCATTGTATTTAATCTTGAACACCCATTTTAAGCCCACTACCTTCTTGTTTTTTTTTTTTTTGAAGATCAACTAACTTTCATGTTTGATTCTTTTCAATACTTATCAACTTCTTATTCATATCTTTCCTTCATTCTTTTTTTCTTACTATTTTAAAATTTCAAGGTTCACCTAGAAAGAAAACAACATGACAAGGGTTGTAAATGTTAGTTAATGGTTGAAATCTCTTTGAAGGATATCGTAGGATTCTTTTTGCGGCTGCAAAATAAAGTCTGTTAGGATCCTCCATAAATCAGAAATAATACTAACTGAAAACAATATATCAAGTCTTGAATTTGAGAGATAAATTAAAGATCCAACAAGACTTTAAAAAATCTATGGATCCACCTTAGCGGCATTATCATTATTGAATATTAACATTGATATGCACACACAATTAATTAACTCTTCCCTCTCATATTATTTAGTTTACATGTTCCATACACACACACATACACACACATTAGTTATACAGTGGTTATAGAAGTCCAATGTAGGCAAGACTTTGGATAAAGCTAAACTTCATCCTTAAGATAGGATTACATCAAATCAGAGTTGTGGCGGGATTTAAACAACAAAAAGTATCGGTAACAGATTCTCTTGAATTTCCAGTAGTAGCATTATCCATTATATGCCCCCTCAAGATTGTGATGCCATTAAGCAGATTAATCTTACTACACAAATATCGCGTTCTTTGTCGGGATAAAGATTTGGTAAGCAGATCGGCTAACTGGTCTTGTGTGTGCACATGTCAGACTTGAAGGCACCCTTGACTGACCAGATCATGTACAAAATGAAGATCAATCTAAATGTGTTTCATGCCCATGTGATTGATAGGATTGAAGCTCGGATATATAGCACCAAGAACGTCACACAACAGCATTGGAGTCTGTGGAAATAAGAGACTAAGTTCAGTGAATAGGATCTGTAGCTACGGAGTTTCAGAGGCAGCATTTGCTAGTGCACGATATTCAACTTTTGTAGAAGAGCGAGCAATTGCTCTTTGTTTGTTTGATTTCCAAGAGGTTAGCGTAACCATGAGAAAATATATATAGGCAGAAGTGGAGGTTCAGTCATCGAGGTTTCCAGCAAGTCAGCATCAAAGAAAGTATTAAAGGCAGGAGTAACAACTTTAGAGATTTGAATGCCATGAAAGATGGTTTGCTTCAAATAACACAGGAGATGTTTTGTTGCAATCCAGTGATTTTGAGATGGTTTGTGCATGAATTGTAAAAGTTTGTTGACAGCAAAGCAAATGTCTAGACGTGTGAATGAGAGATATCGAAGGCTCTCGATAATGCTGCGAAACAGAGAGCTATCCGTGGGTGTTGTGCTATCCTGTAAGTGAAGGGAATGACTAGTTGAAAGGAGAGCAGATACATCTTTAGCGCCTAATATATTTGCATGGGATAGATGTAATGCCCCACACTTTCATATGTGATTGTAGTTACTTTCCTACGATTTGGTACGTAAAAATAAAGGTAATTTTTTTTCCAGTTCTTATATATAAGCCTATCAAAATTTCCACTGAAATTTCAGCAATCTCCCCTATACCTGAAAGTCCCAAGTTATTGACATATACCTTGTTTACACTTCTAATATCTTACATCTTTTAACTCAATCATGAACCAATCATCGTGAGTCTCAATCCCACAAACATCATCATCATCATCATAACCACAACATATATAACATACATTAAACAACAAATATCATTATTGGGGAATAAATGAGATAAACATGCGTACATGAAACATAATTATATGAATTTCAGAATTAAGTTCATCTATTCAAGTTTAAACATCAATTATACAAATTAAGTTATATAAAAGTTGCAATATTACAAAATACAAGGGTATACTCCCTAGAACCTAGACTATAAAAAGTGAACATAAGCGAGGATCTACTCCTGTCGTGCATGCGATGGTCCTAAAACAAAAGACATATTATTGAAACATGAAAATCATAATAATATAGCAACACAAATATCTAACAATTTAAAAAGACAAACATGCATTCATATTTTATTCACTTCTCCCTTCTGGTTTTCATTAGAAACTCTTTCTTCTTCAATTCTAAAAACAATTTCCACTTTCATTATCAACCTCCATTCAAGATTTCATAAGATCAACCATGATCATTTTCGCTTAACACATTACTGATACCAATTTCATGGTATCATCATCACCCTGTAGGAGTCAATGCAAGGTGATCCCTCTACCCGGGATCCTATATATACTAAATATATGCTAGCTAATAAATGGTGATCCTCTTACCCGGCATCCTAACATACGCTAGTCGAAACACATATTACACTTCTCATATTTTCTTTGTTAGTGGTACTCCTATCACTTGGCAATGCACACAAGGGTAGTTCATCTTGAACACACATATACATTCATAATACTATCCGAAATAACATCATTACACCAACTTCCATCAGTTCACATAATATCCAACGTTGCAAATTCGCATCTCACATTATTAACATCTTAAATTCTTGAATTTAACTAAAAAGCTTAGGTGAGGATCACCTATCTGTTGTAGAAGCTCTACTTGTGCTCCCTTGCTGTTGTTATTGCACCACACCGGTGGTCCCTCCTACAATCACAGGCTCATCTCATAAATTTTCCCCATTCAACGATATGTTTTATAATAATCATATCAATAACTAATAGATCTTTCTTTAAATATTTTCTTTCTTTATATTTTACATTTTTCTCATTACACTTATTAATGTTGTCATCTTTTATCCAACCATAGTTATCATTCCTTTCTTTATATTTGAACTGTTACTATTAAAATCTTGACCTGTTACTATTTAAATCTTGAACTATTATTGTCTAACTGTTACTGTCTAGACATTAAACTGTTAATGTCTAACCGTTACTGTCTTGACATTGAATTGTTATTGTCCAACCTCTCCTCATTTTTTTAACTATATCTAGAGTTATAGAGCTCCGTTTCAAGCGAGATTGGTCTTATTGGAAAGCTAAGACATGAGGCTACAAGTTTTCTGAAGGAAAGAGAGCCCATTTCTGCCTCTAAGACAGTTAAAATTGCTCATCAACAAACATTGAACTATTATTGCCAACCGTTACTGTCTTGACATTGAGTTATTACTGTCCGACCTCTTCTCAAATTTTTAACTATATCTAGAGTTATAAAACTCTTTTTCAAACGAGAGTGGTCTCGTTGGAAAGCTAAGACACGAGGCTACATGTTCTCCGAAGGAAGAAGAACTCATTTCTACCCCTAAGGTAGTCAAAATTGCTTATCAACTAATCAGTCCTACTACTTTACAGAGTTAATCATGACCCAGTTTCAGTTGGTGACCCATAACTGGAGTTCTACAGCTCCAAATTGAGCAAGATCAATTTCCTTAATTAGATAACATCCAAAACTACAATTATTATGAAGAACCTGATCCTAATTCTTTCATCCTCCTACTCAAATTCTCTCTAAAAGTTAGGAGACAAATCTCTTTAGATTCATCAACCTTTCCATTTACACACAACATCCATAATTTAACTTTTTCTCTTTTATCTCAACCCCTAGCCATATCACATATCATTTAAGAGTGTCAAAAATATCTTTTTAAGAGCTAATTTATGTTATTTATTTCAATCTTCCCTTTTAACATCAAAATAAAACATTCTTATCGATTTTACAAACTTTCTGAACAATATTCTTCTAAACACAATCCTTGACATCTCAACATGCATTTTTTTTTCATTTTAGCACAATTAAATACACGTCATTAAGCTAAATATGTCAAATTAAATATCCTCCCCCTTTGATGTATAATTGATCAAAAGCATGGCCTTAAGGAACCAAGAGTTCCCTCATTCTTTTCATGTTAATTTCATTCAATTCACACATACATTCACATAAAAAAAACAACCTATTATAATAAATTCATTAAGGAAAACCACAATTCCCCATTTTTCTCTTTGCTCTTTATATGGTCGGCTAACTTTCCTTGCCCCCACTCATGTGGCTAGCTTTTTATATCACTCTGAGTTATCCTTAGATATTAGGATAACAAGCACAATAACCTTATACATTTTTATTTTTACTTTTACTTTTGATTTTGAAGAGGTATTTACCACCCTAAACATACACTTTCAGGGCTGTCACAGCAGCTCCAAGGTCTTTCAAAAATTAAGTCTCTCTAATGCTTAATTTCCATTTAATTTTATGGTTGTTTTAGTTCACACAAAACCAATTTTGACAACATTTTCAATCAATAATAAATAACAAACAAATAATATTTCAAACAATCCATACGGTCAAGTTATAATGCATTATTATAAGTATACATATCCAAATATCAACTTTATCAGATGGTGAAATTTTCAGAAACATGGGTTTAACCAAACTGACCTCTATTATTCCTGATCTCTATACCGAGTGTTTGCTCCTGATCTCTATTGTTTAGAATCTAGACAGCATTAGGAAGAACAACATATCCAAATTATAGCCTGATCCAACGGTGTCCGGATGGGAAAACAATCAGCGACGAAGACTATCCAGAAGTCTATTTTCCCTGAAATTTTCCTCCTGCGATATCTCTCAAACAGGAACTGATATAGAAGATCCCTCTGATGATAATGTACACAACAAGGAGGAGAACAATGTATCCGAATATTGTTCTGATCCAACGGTGGAAGGTGGAGTTATAGCTATCGGATTTTCTGCCATCAATATGTCTTCTCTCCAGCCTCTCTCTAAACTCTCTCTTGCTCTCGCAAGTCAAAATAGAAAGATATTTATAGTGCTATCATTTTGTTAATTGCAAATTTATCCCCACCCCTTTTTATCATTTGTACATAAACTCCTAACTTTATGTTATTTGAATATTGACCTCTCTTGATCTTACATATTCATTTTATCCCCATAAATGTTTTTTTTTTAACAATTTAGTACTATATTCACTTTTCTTTTCATTAATTTCACTATTTTTATCTTGATTTAAGTTTCTTTAATTTAATTTAACCCATTTTACTATTGGTTAAATTTATCATATTTTAATAACTTAGAAAACTTATAAGCGAGGGTTTACAATAGAAGATCATTAATGTACTTATGTTGTATTCGGAACAGGCCAACATGGGTTGGGATCACCTCGATTCCCAGAAAAAAATGTAGATCGCCCAAGTCTTTTACTTGGAATTGGGTACTAAGGTGTCGAATGACATCAGTGACGAAGACTGGATTGTTGCCTGTAATGACCAAATCATCAATATAAACCAATAAATAGCATTTGAGAGAGTCAGTCGAATAAATAAAGAGGGATGGATCCGCCTTGGATTGAAGAAAATGTAGATGAGTGATAACGGCCTTAAGAGCGGTAAACCAAGCTTTTAGGAGCTTGTTTGAGACCATAAATGGCTTTCTTGAGGCGACACACATGATTTGGTTTTGATGGATCTTTGAACCCAGGTGGTTGAAGCATAAAAATTGTTTCGAAGAGATCACCATGTAAGAATACATTGTGGACATCCATTTGTCGTAAACTCCAGCCATGCATAACAGCAATGGACAGAATAGACCAAATGGTTGTAAGTTTAACTACAAGGCTGAATGTATCTATGTAATCCAAACCCGGTTGTTGGTTATAACACTTGGCAACAAGGCGAGCCTTAAACCTGTCAGTGGAACCATCAAATGATGTTTTACCTGAAAAATCTATTTACACCCTACTGGTTTTGAGGAAGCAGAGCAAGGAACTAATTCCCAAGTGTCATGTCACATTAAGGCTGTAAGTTTAGAGCACATGGCTTCGCACCACTGTGGATTGAAAAGAATTTGAGTGACACTAGACGGTTCGATGGTCTTAGGGAGGGGGTGTTTAGCCACAAGGTTGAGTTGTTTTGGTTTAAAAATATTATTCATGTACCTGATGATCATAGGGTGAACACGGGATGGTGATGCAACGGGAGCAGAGTCATTGGTTTAAGGATGGTTGGGAGGGGAAGGAAAGGGCAGGACAGAAGGTGGGGGATTGCACGTTGATTGTGCTTGAGGATGTGATATGAACTGAGATGAAGAGGATGAAGAGGTGGAGATATTACCTAAGGGAGAAGCAGCAATGGTAGTGTCACCTTCCTGTGGAACTAATGGAGACGTATGTGAAAACACAATGGTTGATGGTGGGTATTGGACAGTAACAAAACGAGGCGAGGGGTAGGGGGACAATTACTACAAGGACACATCAGGTGGGATTGGAGGAACATGCTGGTTTTCATCGAACAAAACATGACAGGAGAGAAATAATTTGTTAGTGGTGACATCCAATCATTTGTATGCATTTTGAGTTTGAGAATAGCCTAGAAAAACACAAGGGCGAGATTTTGGCTGAAGTTTGTTGGTGTTGTATGGACGAGTGAAAGGGTAGCAGAGACACCGAAATTTTCTTAGTTTAAGGTAATTTGGATGCTGACCAAAAAGATATTCAAAAGAAGATTGATTTTGCAAAAGAGGGGTAGGATGATGATTAATGAGATATGAGGCTGTGTGAAACGCATGTGGCTAGTAGGAATGATCAAGTTTGGCATCATGAAGTAATGTTAGACTTGTTTCAACAAGATGACGATATCGACGTTCAGTGACACCATTTTGTTGTGGGGTATAATGGGCGATGGTATAATAACTTATCTCACTAGTTAAGAAAATTGATCGTAAAGTAATGAATTCGCCACCATTATCAGAATAGAGCGACTTTATCTTTGTTTGAAGCTGTGTTTCAAAGAATTTTTTGAAATGTGGAAAGATTATTGAGACATCAAACTTTTTGACCATTGGATAGAACCAAATGTATTTGCTAAAATGATCTACAAAAATGACATAATAGTGAGAACCATCAATGCTAGTGGAAGAGGCAGGTCCCCACACATCAGTGTAATTTAAATCAAGTGGAGCCTGACTCGTGAGACTATTTTGATGAAAAGGAAGTTGATGTGCTTTATTGATAGAGCAAAAATTACATAAGGAATAGAGTTTAGAAGATGAAACTAGAAGAAAAAAGTTCTTGACTAGTTGAGCAACTATTTTGTGAGAAGGATGTCCAAGACGTTTATGACAGCCATCGGTGAAAGTTCTTTCATAAGTTAAAGCAAGAAATTTAGAAAATGGTGACACCATTAGTTTCAGGAAGGCGTATACATCATTGCTACATGTTCCTCTTAGTAGAATCACCCCTGTGTGTTTGTCCTTCACCAAAAAATAGAAAGGATGAAGTTCAACAAAAATATCATTGTGTTTTGTGAGATGGTGAACTGAGATTAAATTTGTACACAGATATGGAATGCACAGTTTATTAGGTAAACAAAAAATTTTCTTGGGAAATTGTAAGGATAAAGAGCCAGTGTGAGAAATTTACAAACCTGAACCATCACCTAAAATTACTTCGTCAGTGCCATCATATTATGATTGTGTAGTGAGATTTGCAAGATCATTTGTAATATTATGAAAAGCCCCTGAGTCAATGAGCCAAGGTTTTTCCATGGCACTGGATGTCTAAGTGGAGTTGATCGTGGCAGTGTTGGAGTTGAATTGGGAATAGGTCTTTGTGGTATGTCCTAAGTGGTCACATATTTGGCATCGAGGTTAATAGCGAAGATTTAATCTATTTGGCTGGTTGGATCCATAAGAGGCCCAAATATTTTCTGGTCGATAAGTTGGAGAACGAGGTTGGCCATGTGAGATCAATCAATTTTTATGGTTTTTAATTGGGGAGTAGGATTGCCCATTGGTTTTGTTGAAACACTTGGTGGAGTAACTATCGTGTGGACTCTACTTTATACAAGTTGTGTGATTTGCAGAGACTACTAGCTTCTAAGTTGCAACTTCTAGGAGAAGCAGGTAAGTTTCGTGACCTATTAGAAGATCTTATAATTCTTCAAAGGTCAGGGAATTCTCTTGTGCGTAAATGGGAGCAATAATCTCTCTGAAGTCGGCTCGCAGTCTATGAAGGATGTGGAGCGTAAAATCGTCATTTGAGAGTGGCTGATCAATAATGGCAATTTCATTTGCTAACGTCTTCACAATATGCAGATAATCAGTGATTGTTCTATTTCCTTATTGAATTAAAGTAAGCTCCTCCTTGCTGCATGACTCTAGTTCTGGACTAGCTAGCATAAAGGGCGTGAAGTTTTTGCCAGGCTTATTGAGATGTTTTTGGAGTAGCTATTAGAGGGGTGATCTTTGGCAATGTAGAGGCTAGGATGGCGCTGAGAATGAGTTTGTCTTGTCGGACCCAATGTGTTTTATTTAGGTTTGTAGAGGAACTGAGATTAGTTAAAGGGTAGGGAATGTCGTCGTTCATATAATCAAGTAGGTCGTAGCCAATCAGCAGTGCTTCAAATTAAGCACACCATTGTGGGAAGGTGGACAGAGTTAATTTTTTGTTGATTTGTGCAGTGATATTTAGAGCAATTAAAGATTTTCCAGATTTAGAGGAGGGGAATGTGTTAGGACTGAGATTTTGGCTTTGATGTGAAGATGAAAACATGATCGAATTTGAATTGTTCTAGTTGGAGATTTGTGGGTTTGATATTTGATACCATATTAAATATTAACACTGATATGCACACACAATTAATTAACTCTTCCCTCTCGTATTATATATATATATATCCTTAGGATAGGAACAGCGGAAGTATCGGTAACAGATTCTCTTGAATTTTCAGCAGTAACATTATCCATTATAATCATTCTGTTGTAACTTATCATTTGCTACCATAAAAGTTCCTACTGGTTTATATTATAACATATTGAATTTCTTGAAAAGATATGCAACATACTTTTCTTGTAAAATAAAAATTTTCCCTGGAGATTGCTTCATTTGAATGCCAAAAAAATATCTTATCAATACAAGATTTGACATTTTGAATTCTTTCATCATAGCATTGCAACCATATCTTTATTTGTTCTTGTTTATATTAGATCATCAATATAGAGACAACCTATTGAAAAGTCTTCTCCCTTTTTCCTCGCATAGAGTGATGGTTCAAATTGAGTTCTTTCAAATCCATTTTGATGAAAATACATATCAATTTTGTTATTCCATGCTCTTAGTGTCTGTTTTAATCCATAAAGAGCTTTATAAAGTCTGTAAACGTTTTCTTCTTTTCTTTTTAATTCATATCATAGGGGTTGCTCAACATAGACTTCTTCCTGCAATTCTCCATTAAGAAATGTTGACTTAACATCAAGTTGAAAAACATGATATTGAAGTTTTGCAGATAAGGCAAGAACTATTCTGATAGTTTCCATTTTAAGAAGAAGAATTGGAAACATCAGATTGTTTTAGAGCTTCAAGTTACTCCAGTGTTGTTGATTCTAGATTGACTGTATCTTCCCATTTCCAAGTTGCATATTCATAAAAAATAACATCTCTAGAAAAAAGTAATTGATCCTTTTTAGGATTGAAGAGTCGAAAGCCTTTTGATTCATCATTATAGCCAATGAAGATAAGTTTCTCCCTTTTTTTCATGAAACTTGTCTCTATTTTGAGAAGGAATAAGAGCATATAACTGATATCAGGCTTTTGTTTATGTCATGATTCAAATGGAGTTTGATTTCAGACTTTCTTTGTTGGAGATCTATTAAGAATGTAAGTTGCAATATTGATAGTTTTAGCCCAAAACTTATTAGGAAGTCCTTTCCCTTTTAACATGCTTCTTGTCATTTCTTTAATAGTTTTATTCTTCCTTTCTGCAACTCTATTCTGCTGAAGAGTATGTTGGACAGTAAGTTGTCTTTGAACACCATTCTCTTTGCAATAATCAGGAATAGGGTTATAAATAAATTCTCATTCACGATATGTCCTTAGAGTCTTCATCTAGCACAAACTTTGTTTTTCTACAAGAGCTTTGAATTGCATAAAAATAAAGAATGCTTCTGATTTTTTATCAAAAAAATAAATTCATATCATTCTAGAATAGTCATCAATAGATAGTAAGAAATATCTTTTGTTACTTATAGATGGAGTTCAAGTAGGGCCATAAATATCTGCATGGACTAATTGAAGAGATGCATTGGCTCTCCAAGCTGTCTTTAGAAATGGAAAACAATGTATTTTTCCATACACACATTCTTTACAGATTCCAACTTGGTTCTAAACAAAAGGAAGACAAAAAACTATATTCTTATGCTTTAACAATTACAAGCCATTATAATTCAGATGCCCATATCTTAAATGCCAAAGATGAGATTGATTAACATGTTCACTTCTCAAAGCAACATTATGGAGTGATTTCATGTTTAAAGAAAAAATATTATTAGAATTCATCTTGACAATAACTATTCTTTAATTTATTTTCTTATTATAAATCTCACATTATTCTTCATAAAAAAATCAGCTTATAACCTTTTCTCATCATTTATCCTACACTCAACAGATTTTGACCAATGCTAGGAGAGTAAGACACATCATAAATACATTTTTTATTATCTTCATTGGAGTGGATTGCAAGTTGCAACATCACCTCTTCTTTTGATTTCCACCCTCTTATTGTCACCAAGTTCAATATGAGAAGAATAAGCTTCATCAAGAGTTTCAAAGTTTGAGCAATCACCAGTGATATGATGACTAAAACTACTATCAAGATACCAGACTTCTTCTCTTTTGTGTTCTACATTCATGCAGGAATAGAATAGCTAATCTTCTTTCTTTGAAAAGTTTGTTGCATTGTTCTCTCTATTTCCATTTGCCTATTCTTAGTGCTAACAGTTTCTATCCGAATGTGAGGAATTTTTACATCTAGTACATTTGAAGAAACAATCTCGACTTTCATGACCAAAAATTTTACAAATAAAGCAATATGAATTGATGTTTACTCTTAGCAGAAAGATTGTTCTTCCTCTTCCTCTGGTTCTACCTCTACCTCTACCTCTAACTCTACCTCTACCTTTACTACGATTCTGACTCTCACTTGCTCTTCCATATGTTCTTTTTTTTTTTGAAAAATGATCTTCCTCCTCTCTAATCTTGATGAAATCTTGTTGCTTTCCTATCAAAAAAATTTGCTTTGATCTGAAATGCCTGCTCCATTGGTTATTTGCTATACTGGCTTACTCTTTCTTCATGTACTTCAAGAAATCCTATCAATTCATAAATTGTAAGCCTTGACAGATCTTTTGTTTCTTCAATAACAGCAACTATATGCTATATTTTATATGGTAAACTTCTAAGAATCTTCTCTGTAACTCTTTTATGAGAAACATTGTCTCCACAACTTTTTATTTGATTGATGATTTTAATGGTTCTTGAAGAGAAATCTTTAACAAACTCATTATCCTTCATTGTAAGATTTTCAAATTCTCTTCATAGATTTTACAACCGAATGGAGATAGCTTTTTGATAACCCTGGAATTTATTTTTCAAAATCTCTCATGCTTCTCTTGCCTTCTTAATAAAGGAAATTCTAGGATAAATTAATTTGCTTACTCCCTGCTGAATTATTCTTAAGGCAGATGCATTTCTTTGCATATTTTGCTTATATTCTTTTGTATTTTTTTCTGTCCAGGATGCAGAAGATCCTGTTTAGGGTGGTTCTTCAAACCCCTCGTCAACTAATGTCCACAAATCTTATAAGATGAAGATAGTCTCCATCTGAGAGAACTCCATTATTTATAATGCTCTTCATCAAAGATAGGAATTGTATAGGAGAAAATAGAGTTACTTGATGAAGAAGCCATAAGAATAAACTAGCTCTGATACCAAATCAGTTGGAAACAAATTGCAAAAACAGAAATGAAGAAGATTTGTATAAGATATAATTGGTAGTGCTGCAGCTAAATACCAAAAATATTTTTTATTTTTCTCTTTTCTTCCATGCAAAAATAGAATGGTAAAGGACTTTATATAACAAGAACTAATTTAATAAAATTTAGGAGTACATAAACTTCCTCAATCTAAATCAAGAGAACTTTGACTCATTAAAACTAACAATTAATGAAATTGAAA
>Ga0325403_1003454_pt1 | contig 14424 bp, 7 predicted proteins | sample PopdelMetagenome_19_FD_205665 | JGI IMG/M metagenome (GOLD analysis project Ga0325403, IMG submission 205665) | Populus deltoides microbial communities from Bellville, Georgia, United States - Xylem-PdKOR-R4 | ecosystem: Host-associated > Plants > Phyllosphere > Stem > Wood/Secondary xylem...
CAATAGTTAAATCTACAACATTTAAATTAAAAACCATCAATTTTAATATATATATTTTAAAATTATTTTATAACTTTAATTTTAAAAGCATTCTTAACCAAACACATTAAACTACTTTTTATTCAACGTCAATTTCAACCACAGTTTTAACCAAACACCTATTTTTTCAAATCAACTTCAATTAAAAGTACTTTTTATAAAACAACTTTTTTCAAACCACAACCACAACAACTACCGCAATACCAAACACACTCTGAGAATTAAAATAATTTGGGAGTGAAATTGATATAAAAATTAATTTTGGAGAAAAATTAATAGTGCGCTAATAATTTGAGGGTATATTTGATGTTTTCCATTTTAATTCCCTAACTTCTTAAGTAAAATTTGTGTTTACGTAAAAATTAGGAACACAATTCACTTTTTAAGTCATGGACTAGTTTGTAATATTGTCTTAAAAAATATTAGTATATTTAGTTTATCTAAAGAGTTTCTTATTAAAAAAAATATAATTTATTTATTTAAATATATTTTTAATATATTAGAAATATAAATATTTTGTAATAAACAATCTAAAACTACAAATTTAAATTAGAAAATGTATTTTCCCTTTCAAAGCTATTCAAGTTATCTAAACTAATTTATTAATTTTTTCTAAATATACTAGAAAAATGTGAGGGATGTGTTTTTAAGATTATCCAGAGAGTGATTTAGTCTCAATTAATATATAAATTGATCCGAAAGTAAGTAAAAAAAAAATAGCAATGCTATCTAATTGGAAAAAATATATATAATTTTTTGAGATATATCCAGACTAGTAAACTGGACTCATAATTGTTGATCAAATTAAGACTGTCAAAGAATTATCTCAACCCAATAGCTTAAGCTGTTAGGTGAGGTTTCAGGATATGATTTATATTATTCTCTAACATATCTCCTCAAGTGAAAGCCTTTTGGGCTTGAAACTTGCATAGACTCATATTATCTTGTAATTAATTTTTATCAAATAAATATAGAGCTTAATTTTTATCAAATAAATAGGGATGGTGAGATTTAAACTCGTAACCGCTTGGTCATCAAGGCTCTGATACCATGTCAAAGAACAATCTCAATCCAATAGTTTGAACTGTTAGGTGAGGTTTCAAGATATGATTTATATTATTCTCTAACATAGAATTATCATAATTTAATTAATTAAATGTCTTATAAATTCTAAGAAATTGTTATTCAAGAGCTTATTTTACCTTTTATTTTTCTAACTCTTACACCTTTACTGAAAATCTTAAATTAGTATTTAATAATCAACTTTAAGCTCTTTAATTGGAAGGTGATTCCACTTTTATTAGGTTTCACTTAAAAAAACATATGATAATAGATTTTCTTAAAATAGAATGCTACTTATTTTTTTTTTTAAAAAAAGAACAAAAATAGCTTTAATTGTTTTTTGAAGTTACAACTAATTACAAAAATGCCAATAGTTATATTTACCTTGATATCTATTGCAATATTTCGAGTATTATTATTTTACATTTTCAACCTTATATCCATATATAAATATAAATACTATAATTTTTGTTGAGCAAACTAATATGTTTATTATTTGTCCCTTAAATTATTAAAAAAACTATGATAGTATAAAAGTTAAATTACATATTATTTATACCCTTACTAATTTTCAATTAAACCCTACACTAATAATATTACAAAATCATGTAATGCATTTTTGTAACATTTCTTTCAAATTTAAATTGAATATATTCTAACACTGTAGAATATATTCATCTATTGTATATACATATTTTGAAACTATTTTATTTTAAATTATATTCCATTTGCATTTTTATTAGTTTTTGATTAAGCTATTTTTTAATAAAATTATGATATTAGGTATTATGATTTAATTTTTAGTATTTATTTCAAAAACAATAAACATCAACTAAGAATATAAATTGAACATCCTTTAGGAATGTAGAACATATAATATATTCATGTTTTTGAATTTTTTATTTTATTTTTTCATTTTAGTTGGAGAGATTATTTTTCTTAATTCAATTTCAATCAATTAATGATTTTAAAAACATTTAATTTAAATGGATGGATATGTGTTGAGTGGATAGGTGTGAAATAAAATATATTTGAAATAATAAAATGATTATAATCATGAGATATGATGCTATTATTACATGGATAGTACAATGAGAATAATGAAAACAAACATAGTTTATCTAATGATATGGTAAAATTATTAAAGATTTACTTATTTATAGATAAACGAGTTACCAAAATCCATCCAATACCATCACGGGGCATACAATTTAACAACAAATATTAAAGGGTTTTTTTTTACTGTATCACTAGATTAATATGTGAATTATTATAGTAAAATTACCGATCCGATTTTCCTTTTAGTGGAAAAAATAGAAGTATTTGTATTAAGGTCAATTTGGTCTTTTATAATGATTGAATGATCATTAAAAAATTATTGGATAGTATATGTGTCTCTTTTATATTTTTTAAACAGTAAAACAACTTATTTACCTTCAAGTAAAAAAAATTAAAATTATTAATCAAGTTTTTTTTCTTTTTGTTTATTAGAATACACTGAAACAATATGTTTGCTCTTAGAAACAAACAAAAAATAAGGCATGTGTTTTGGGGCATTTTAGTCCTTTTACACAAGTTTTTTTTTGTAGATTCCAGATTCATAAAGGGTATTTTGGTGTTTCTATATTGGATAATTGATTTTTTATTCAAAAGAAGCTATTGACGCGTGCTTATTATATGCCAATGCATGGAAGCGTCTGCGCTATTTGGGAAGCACGTGCAATACCTCATAGTGGGATGGTTTCATAGATCCCTCTATGCTTTGAACGCAAACTTCCTTGGTATCATTAGAATCATCGTAGCGCATGTTGAATTTGGACTTTCAATGTAGCTCCAACAACTCATTCTTCTTTTATTTCATCTCTGCGCATGTTGAATTTGGACTTTCAATGTAGCTCCAACAACTCATTCTTCTTTTATTTCATCTCTTATCTCTCCTCTCCTATTTTGTTGTACTTGTCTCTTTCTATAATTCAAAAGTGAGATGCTATTTTTTTATTTAAATTTAAATTTATTTTTTTATTGCTATTTTTTTTTGAAATCTTTTATTTATTTATTTTTTAATTTTATCTTTCAAGAAATAGGCTTCGTAATTTGTTTTTGTTTTACTTTCTTTGGGGTGATCTCAATCTCATGATCAGAGCTGTAGGTTTTGATGATTAACCCGTATTGACTTAGGTTGGTTTTTTTGGATTTTTTTAAAATTAATTTTTTTTCAATTTTATATTTCAACATTCAGTTGGTTTAGAATTAGAATTTGATTTTTTTTGGTTTTCTTTTTATTGAGTTATGTAAGTGTCATGATCCGGATCGTAAGTTTAATAGGTTTACTCTGGTTGATTCAAGTTTTTTTTTTTAAATTGTTTTTTTCCTCTCAATTTTGGCCTTCAAGATTGGTTTGTTTAGGAGTTGGACTTTGAATTTTTTTTTCAATTAACTTTCTACGAGGCTATCAAAGTCTCATGATTTAGGTTGTGGTTTTAGCGAGTTAACACAGATTGACCCGAGTAGTTTTTTTAAGTCGATTTATTTAAATTGATTTTTTTAAATTTTGTCCTTCAATATTGGGTTTGCTTGTGAATTACACTTTACTATTTATTTCAATTTTATTTTTATGTGTTTTCATGTTCTCATGACTTGGTCGCAAGTTTAACAAGTTTACACACATTGACTTGAACAGGTTGTTTTGGGGAACTTTTTTTAAATTTGAATTTTTTTTTTAATATTGGGTTGATTAGGAGTTAATCTTTATAATTAGTTTTGATTTTATTTTTATAGGGTTATTACGATCTCATGACTCGGGTCTCATATTTTACAAGTTAATCTAAGTTGATCCAGAGTCATTATCTGAATGTTTTAAACAAATAATATTTTTCAATATGTTACCGTTTTGATTTTAAAGAAGATATTGTCCACTATGTAACAAATTTAGAGTTTATGATTGATTTTTTTTACTAGAAAACACATAACATCTTTTTTTTATTTAGAAATTTTTTTGAACTCTCCCTTATGGCAAGAATCTAATATGATTCTAATAATCAACTATGTTAATGTATTCTCAACATTTTTTCTCTAAGTTAACAATTTTGCTCCCAAAGGTTGACTCATCTTTTGCTAAAGATATCTAATTAGTTTCATTTATGGAGGTGGTTTAAGTTGCAGTCTTGTCATATGTATAATTGTATAAAGATTGTTTTTTCATATAGTAAAAATGAATTAAAATGATTTTAGAGTAGAAACATATTTGAAAAAAAAGAGGAAATAAACTAATTTTATAAAAAATACAGTATAAGTTAGGATTCACAAGATACAAATCAAAGGTTTTAAGTTTTGATAAATTAAAATTCTTAACTTAATAACAAATTTTGATTTAAATTAAAAATTATTTATAACAAAATATGATAACAACTTTTTGAAGCATTTTAAAAAAAAATAATTTAAATTAATTAAAAAATAAAACATATCAAACACAACTTTATTAATAATATTAATAAATAACATAATCTTACTCTGAAGATTAATATAAACATGATTTTAGGGTCTTTTGTCATTCTAATTTGGATTAATAAAAGTTTTAGAAAATAATACAAGTTAGAAAAGTATTAGAAATTAGCACAATTTGAACACAACCGCTATTGAGAATGACGGTTGTTTAAGAATTCATGTCTAATTAACATGTATAAATATCAACCTAAATTTTTATGAGAATTCAATGGTCAAGAGATAATATTTAAAATTTAATGGCTTGAGAGAAAAACTGATATGATATGAGAAAGAAAAATATAATAAAAAAAGAAAAAGAAAGAATGGGTCTCTAAGTATACATCGGGGCTCTGTTTTTTATACATTCAGTAAAATTAGAAAGATTTTGATAAGACGATTTTAAATACACATTGAAAGACCACCAAACAATTAAAAAGATCTTGATGATACAATTCTAACAACATATTAAAAGACCACCAAACAATGTCGTCATTAGTTAGGGGTTTTGTTCGGGGTTAATTTAGGGTTAATCACGACCTTGTTTGGTGGTCTTTCAATATGTTGTTAGAATTGTATCATCAAGATCTTTTTAATAATACTGAGTATATCAAGAATGGATTCTCGGTGTGTACCCGGTGACCCATTCTTTCTTTCCATTTTTTTCTTCCCTCATTTCTCTCTCATGTCACATAACATTATCTTATTTTTTTTCTTGGCCATTAAATCTTGAATCTTATCTTTTGATAATTGAATTTTCAAAAAATTTTGAGTTGACTCTTGTTAAGGTTAATTAATTCGCAAAATACATTATTTTTAAAACATGATTAAACATTTGCTTTTAAAAATAAAAATTCTATACAAAATTAATATTAAAAAAACATGTTTGTTTTCAAATCCAAATACTTTTTCAACACATATTTTTTTTTAAAAAAATTCAATAATTTTAAAGGATAAATTGGGCAATTAGCATCCAAAATATAATTAAATGCCGAAATAGCATAGGATGAAAATGTTTTGGTGAAATGACATAGTTTGAAGATATCGTAGTTCAGAAACGTGACATTTCAATAATGTTGCGGTTCAGAAATGTGACATTTGATAAATGTCATGTTTCAAAATCATGACAACTGATGTCGGGGATCATGATTGTGTTATTAATAAAATGTCGCATTTATGAACCACGACATTATTGAAATGTTGTAGTTCAAAATTATTTTGAGAAATAGCTAGACATTTGATAAAACGGTTAAACTGTAGCCAAAACGATTTGACCATTTTAGCTACTATAAAGTTTTGAGTTATTTTTGTGTTTTAAGCCTAAAAAAATTTATAAAGTCATAATTTTTGTTAATATAAATTTTTATTTACTTTATGATTTTTGAGAGTTGAAATATTTACAGTTTTATCAAAATTTGGATAGAGTTTCCTCTATATAAGAACTATATCTAAAAATTTATCTTGCTTAAAAAAACCTGTAAAAAACCACAATAACTACAATCAATAAATTCTAACTAAACTCAACATATTCTCATATATATATATATATATATATATATATATAAAATAATTCAACAATACAATATTCAAGTAATTCCAAAATATATAAACATAATTCATCTATCTATCGACGTCTACGTCGTCTATTGGATGATTCGGGCTCATCAGTAGCATGATCAGATCCAACTCTTGCTCCTGTTTAAATGGCCTCGTCCTCGGTCATGATATCATCAAGAGTTAGCATTTCTCCACAGGTCTCAAGTCCAGTGCGACCACCTAGACGATACTACGTGAACTTTGCTTTCTTCATCAGTATTACGAAGATAATGCGACCTCTCGACCTTCTCGTAATAAAAAGCCAACATAATATTAATAAACATATGGAGTATATATGCTCTGGCATACCTGGAAATAAATTAAAATCATCATAATAATTAACGCAATCATAACAAATAATCAACATATTTAAACATAATTGATTTTGTACCTTCGCAAGACTTCCTTGTCACCATCATCTAGTGGTGTCGAAAATGTCTCCTCAATCCACTTAAGACATATGTTACCCCTTTCAATTCAGAATAAAGAGGTGCTAATCCAAATGATTGCTCATATAACACCATCTTATTACAAACACCAGTAGATGTGACTACCCGTCCATCAATAGGCAATCCAAGAAAAACCACCATGCCTTGTAGTGTCGGTGTCATCTCTACATGCCTAAGATGGAACGTGTGTATCTCATATCTCTATCGCTCAATCAGTGCATGGATTAAGCTTTGGTTAAACTTGATGTGGTCAAGACAACTGTCATACAAAAAATTAGCTTAGACTACATATAGCTGGATGCGCTTATGTAGTTGCATTCGTTTATGCGTGCGATAGTAAATAGTGGTATCTTGCTACATAACAATTTAAATTATAATTGCATCAAAATATAACATTTAATGATAATTAAATTAAACATAAATTGTAAATATATTAAAATTAAATATATTTATAATGTTAGAGAATATGTCCTTTGATCAATGACGATCCTACAACCGCATGATAAAAGTGTTGGTGGGTCTGATAGACATGTATCGTGATTAATGCTTAGCATACTCATACCCATGCTCTGTATGCTTATAATAATGCTCACCCTAATCATTGTCCAAATATGGATGCTCAACCGTGAGCAAATGATCTACCACCTCGAGTACGTGACATATTGTGTAATAATACCTATGATTTATATGAAATTATATAAATTTAATATGCTTAAAAAATATGGTAATATATTACAACATGACCTAATATCTTGTTATACATACGTTGTCGATTAGGACATGTTTTTTTATTATGTCATGTGTCATTGCATATACCATACCTATAATGTGCATAACCTTTACCTGTATCCATATCGTTGTGCAAACGAGTAAACATTCGTCGACCACGTCTTAATTTCTATATAGATGAGTTTGCTTCAACTCGAGGTCCGGTATAATCAGTCCATTCTAACTCGTCTGGTAACGGAAGGAATGACATTCCATATGTTGACCTGTAACTCTAAACCGTGTAATAACCATCAACAAACTGTGTGAAGTTCAAGTGGTTCTCGACATAACATGCAAGAGCATGTGAACATAAACAATGGATTGTCAAACTTAATATCATTTGTCATTTGCAGCAAATCATCCAACAATAAACTATTTTTACCTCTACCACCTGAATTTGAAGGACCAATAGAAGTTAGGACACATATAAATTTTGGTCGACTACTCACATGCAATATCATCATGTTCAAACCATTTTGAATGAAAGAATCAATCATTTTCTTAAAACTACTATCACACACAATCGGTACATGATAACATTATTGTTCACCAATTTGACACCTCCAAGTTATTTCAACATCAATATCATATAATTCCACCCAAATCTATGACAAATGATTTCTTTCATTTCTATATACAACATACCTAAATTACCAGTTAACAACAATCTGCTTCCGCCATTGAATGTGATACTATTCTTCACTTCAGGAACAATATTGCCATCATAATGACATAACCTAAATATGTTATTAGACATTCTGTAAAAAAAATAAAATTAGATTCTAATAATTTTAACTAAATCTTACCACCTTAACCCTAATTGAAAAATCCATAACAAATTCTCAAAATGTAACATTAAAGCAAGCTTACAAAAAAAAAAAAACATAATTCATGATACATTATCAATTAATATTTTTTATGGTCAAATGAATTAAACCAAATGCAAATTCATAACAAATCAATTTAATTCCAAGAAAATACTAAATTCATCAACTTATCAACAATTCAATAAAAAATGTAATTCACTACAATTCAACCAAATTTATGCTCTATTGCATGAATGTGTGTGTGTGTATATAACTATATTATTAGCCGATTCCAACAATATACACAAAATTTCTAATTTGACAACATAACATAAATTAAACGCAACACATAATTAATTGAAATAATCAATTCATTATTAATCTAACCACTTTTCATGTTTAACTATATCAAATAAACTCTAATTAAATGTATTTTTAACTAATTTATTATTGATTCAACAAACCTTAAATTCAATCTAAATAATTATTTGATTTCAACCAAACCAAATCCAAATTAATAGCAATGTAGTATGTTTATCTTATTTATAGAACTACAAGAATGGCTGGGGCAACAACGACAACAGTCGTGACAGTAAAGGAAATTATGGATTTTCAACACAAAAACATCAAAGAATGCTTAAAAACTAGAATGAGTTTGATTTTTAATTGATTTAAGGGCAAAATCTAAGTGTTTTATGAGTTTTTTGGGGAGAGAAACGAGGGCGACAATGATTTTTTCCGTGACAGAAAGACAACGTTGTGTGTTCGATCTGATTAAATTTTAATTAATATTGCGCTTGTGAAGCATGATATTTCAAGTTGTCGCGTTTCAAAAACGTGAAATGTAGTTTCGCATTTTAAAAATACAATATTTAATGAATATTGTATTTTAAAAACACTATAAAATCAAACTATATTATTTAATGCACTGTTTATTTTGTATTTTAAAAGTGTTTTTAAAAAAGATTTAAATTTTTTTATTTTTTCTTTACTTCAAATTAATATATAATTTTAATATTTTTACATTATTTTAATACGCTGAATTTTTTAAAAATAAAAAAAATATTATTTTAATAAATATTTAAATTTAAAAACATTTTAAAATACAATCTATTAAACTTTTACAATCAATCCGAACCACACTATTAAATCTTTGTGAAAAGATGTATTTCTCTCGTAGGACTGCACTGATTAAAAAAACAATTTTAAAAGAAAAGAAATCTATCTTTCTGACAGCGGGTATCTGCTGAATAATCGGGCAATCTCATTCTTCTATGGAGTTTAACGATGACATGACATGACATGACATGACATCCATCCACTAAGACTAAACCCCTCCCTCTCAGCGCGTTATAAACAGTACTCTCAAAACATTCCTCCCCTTCCTTCCAAAAGGCAAGCACTCCTAAAAAAAGTAAAAATCAACTAACCTTTTTCAGCAGCCGAATCCACAGCGGTTAAAAAAAAAAAAAAAGCAGTAATTCAATTTTAACAGTTTCTATTTTAGCTTGGGGAGCAAGTTAAATTTGGACAAAATAACGAAAATGACACCCTACACGGTTTCCAATGTCCTCCACCGCTCGACTTTTTAAAGACAGAACATAGGTTCGGGTTTAGGTTCAGTCAACGTTGGGACCCACCAAAGTGAAGTCCACACCTCGTCAGTTAAAAGATTCTGAACCCGAAGCTATGGTTCGGGCACCGAGCCTCTCATAGCGAGACCGAAGCTCAGTTTTCCCGCTCGCGTACAATCCAGATATAAATAAATCACACTCTCTCTCTCTAGTTCACCGCGCCTGGTCGAGAAAGGGGAAAGATTTTTGAGCTCTTAAAATACTCATAGAAATCTCTCTTTCTCTCTCTAGAAATGGCAAGGTAAGCTTAAATTTAATGAGGGAGTGCTTAATAAGCTTCTACATAAATTGGTTTCCGATGAAGAAATCAACACTTTTTTACAAAAAAATAGTTGTGGGTTTTTTTTCTTTTGATTGAAAGGTGGGAAATCATGAAGAAAAATCTAATTTTTGGAACTTATGGACTAATTTTGTCCCTTTTTTTGCTTCATTTAATTTTTTTTTTGGAATCTTAATATGTGGGTTTGGCTTGGATTTTTCTATTTTTGAACTCCTGGGATGAATGAAAAAATGTTGTCTAATTTTGGTAAAGAAATACGTGTGTTTGTGTTTTTTTTACATTTTTGTACTCCTGTGATGGGTGAAGATTTTTTTATTTTTTGGCTTTCGAGAGCTACGGAGTTAGAGAAATTGAAGAATGGAGGACCTGCATGATGTCATAAAGCTTAGGACTTTCCTGCTTTTATGTTTATATTTGATGAATTAATTTTATAATGCAACGAGTTTCCATCAATGGTGATTAATTTTTTCTTGACGGTCGGATGAAACCAAAAATAGAGGAGATAATTTGTTTGAACTGGCCACTCATTGTATTCCCTTGTGTGAAGAGTCTGATACCCAAAAGCATTGGAGGAGCTACAGTATCGTACTTAGGAGAGGCTTTTCGACTAGAATTCTGGTGCTCCTTTTTAATTTAGTTTATAGTTGGAGGTTAAATTATGTTAAAAAGGATCGCTGAATTTTTTTGAAAAACCTGCTAACCTCATCATAAATTATAGTCTTGTCCTGGAAGCTTGAAGCTACTTGAACTTGTTTTTAAGATATGACTTGAAGAAAATGTGTCTTCCATTCTTTACCCTTTCTTATTTTGTATGTCTAGTTGTATTCCATGATTTCAGCATTTAAGATTACTGGTTTTGTATGTCTATTTGTGTTGGTAATGTTTCTAGTCGTATTGTAAGTTCTTATTTGAAGATGAGTGGGGGTATCATTCACAGTTAGTCTGACAATCCTGTGTCTTTTGCTACAAATGTCGCCGTTGCCATCTCTTTCTGGTATATTTTTGAAATTATGCTTTGCTAATTTGGTTATGACTTGTGTCATTCTTGCAGGGCTTGGCTTATTGATGGCAGATCAATTGCAAGGAAAGTGTCTCGATCTTCTGCTTATCAAATCAAAGACTGTGGGGCAAATCGTGAGTGCCCGAAGTGCCATTGTCATATAGATAACAGTGATGTAAGCTGCAGCTTTCGTGTTCCTTTTTTTTAACTGACTTTTTCTGAGTCAACTTTGTGGTTTTAACATGAGTTGCATTATCATTTTTTACCTGGGAGCTTGTTAATCTATCATGGATCTATGACTGATTGTGCATTTCTGTGGTGTATCTCACTGCTGTTGGTATTTCACATGGTGCTTCTGATCTGCAGGTTACTCAAGAATGGCCTGGCCTGCCTATTGGTGTAAAGTTTGATCCTTCTGATGCACAGCTTTTAGAGCATTTAGAAGCAAAATGTGCTGTTGGAAATTCCAAACCTCACATGTTCATTGATGAGTTTATTCCAACACTAGATGGTGATAAAGGAATTTGTTATGCCCATCCAGCAAAGCTTCCTGGTCAGTGGTTGTCAAGCATGATATTTATTCTTGTTTTTCCTGAATGCCACATTTTGATGACTGGTTGATAACTACAGTTTAGTACGTTTAACTGCCATTTCTGCAAAATGAATTCACTTGATTGAATAAGACAATTTTTTTCATGGAATATGAGTGTCTATCAAGCACTATGAAAGATTCAGACAAATTCTTTTCCCAGCATGAATACCAACACCTTTTCAAGTATGGGGTGTATGGCATAGTCACAGCTAGTTATTGCTGGCTAATTTTTGATTCTCCATTATAAATTTTAGTAATCATCCTACAAGTTAATCTTTGCTGCTCTGGTTGAGTTGTTGAGCTTTTTACTCCATGGTTGGCCATGTTTTAGATATCCAAACCCTCCATGTTGGAAATGATAAGTTATATTCAGCAGCAGAAAGTGAGAAACTGTTGAGTATAGTGAGAAAGTCTTTTATTGCATTTGTATGTGTCTTCAATTTTCCGATCTCAAGTAGAGAGTAAAACGCTTCTCATATAGAAGTTTAAAGTGACTCTTTAAAGACTCATTAAATATAATGAACAAACACATACATGAACTTCTGAAAACTGCATACATTCACGATCTCCTAATAAATGATGACTAGTTTTTTCTTAAGTATTTATAACTGGAAAAACTCAGTCAACAAGAGTAATTAGATAAAACTTTGTTGGAGGGCACAAATATTATTCTCATCACCATTTCCAAATTTTGTTTCAGGTGCTAAGAAAGATGGAAATAGTGTCCATTTCTTTCACAGAACAAATAATGCTTATGCTACTGGTCAACGAAAGCGTCGAAAGATCCACTGTGAAGTCGGTTCCAATGAGGAGGGTGTCCGTTGGCACAAGACAGGCAAGACAAAACCTGTGATGGACAATGGAGTTCAGAAAGGTTGCAAGAAAATCATGGTTCTTTATAAAAGTTCAAAGAAGGGGTCCAAACCAGATAAGTCTAAATGGGTTATGCATCAGTACCATCTGGGTACTGATGAAGATGAAAAGGAAGGTGAATATTTAGTTTCCAAAATTTTCTACCAGCAGAAACAAACTGAAAAGAACGATGACAATCTACTTATTGAAGATAATGATATTTTGTCACATCAAACTAGTCCAAGGACCCCTAATTCCAATCCTCCCAACCCGCCACGACCAGCGAAATCTGTCATGTATGATGACATTGCCAATGATAACATAACGCAGTTGGCTGTGCAGGTAAATTGGTTAGTTTGTTGATACATTTTTCTATAATGTAATGCATAGACCTATTGTGGAGTGTGTAGGATAGTTCATCTCTGAGAAAGATTTAAGCACATCTAATGCAAGAATTAACACACTGTCTACTTGGTCATTCACTTGTTAAAAAATGAATATTCCCATTTAAAAATTTCAAAACAATAGCTAAAGCTCATTCATTGAATATTGAAAATCAAACAGTTTCATAAATTTGGACTTTGTTTTGGATGGCATGTCTATGAATTCGATCTTTACTGAAGTTTTTTTTTTTGTGGCTAGAACAATGAGATTAAGGAAGAAGCACCTGATGTCCCAGCACATGTTTTTCAGCTTGAGGGTGATGTGGAATTTCCTGAATGGTTTGCTGGTGAATCTCAGGCTGTTGAAAACTCTGATTTCACTGCCTTAGATGATTCTCTGTTATGCAATGAAATTTTTGTTTCTGCTCCTCGTGTTCCAAATAATTCAGGGGTAAACCGTGTTTCATACACTGGCATGGCACACAATACAAACGAATTGAATGGAAACAATAACGAACCTTGCGGAATTGCTGAATTGGAGAACCTTGAGCTGGACACTCCACCAGATTTCCAGCTTGCTGTAAGCTTCAAATCTTACCCTTTTTCATCATTTTGTTGATTTTAATTCCACTAATGGTATGATCTTCAGTTTCTAATATGTTCCACAGGATCTGCAGTTTGGCTCTCAGGAAAGTATCCTTGGATGGCTAGACCGATTGTGAAGACATATGGTGGAGCAAAAGCTTCCACCAATAAAAATCACTTGCAAGTTTTGTGTCTCCCATTTTCTGGGTGAAGCAGTCTGACCATCATTTTCTTCAGCGGAATGAAATTAGCTTTTGAGTATTGCTTTAGGGGTGCAAGGAGTTCAGCCTTAATTTTCGGGTTTGTGAAGCTATATGAAAATCTTCAGGGCTTGACTAGAAGGATCGCTAGGCAATGGGTTGTTACGTCTGATTCTGTGTTGTTCGAGAAATCAGTCCCAGGAGCCGCTACTGTGGTGTGGTGGAAATGGGGTTTTCTGGTGATTTTGTGCTCTTCTATGGTGTTTGCCACCATTTAGGTGTTCAAATTAGTAATTATTGAACTTAAGGCTAATGATGTTGGCTAAAGGGAAAAGCCATATTCTCAGAGGAGTTGACTGAGGTGTAATTGTTGTGAAGCACATCTACTACTACTGGGTACCGCGCAGCAAGCAAAAGCTGTGGAAGCAGCAATTCAATCCTTGGCAACATCTCTAAGATAGAGTATTAGACTACTTGTATGTATGACTTGGATGTGTTTAGTGTTTAAAGGAATGTTTGGATTGTTTTTCATAACTTTACTTCTAACTTTATTTTCAAAAAAAGCAAATAATTTTGTTTTTTAATTTTTTTTTGTTTTTGATGCATTTTGATCATTTGTTTTTTGGTAGTTAATTATTCTTTCTTCTTCTTATTGATGTATTTATTGATGTATTTGAATGCTTGTTTTTTTTTTTTTT
>Ga0325403_1003456_pt1 | contig 14424 bp, 4 predicted proteins | sample PopdelMetagenome_19_FD_205665 | JGI IMG/M metagenome (GOLD analysis project Ga0325403, IMG submission 205665) | Populus deltoides microbial communities from Bellville, Georgia, United States - Xylem-PdKOR-R4 | ecosystem: Host-associated > Plants > Phyllosphere > Stem > Wood/Secondary xylem...
TTCCGTGTCTTTTGGTCCCCCCCCCCCCCCCCCCCCCCCTCTTTGCCCCTCTGTTTCTCCTGCTTTTAGAGGCCAGAGACCTTGTGCTGGTAACGGCCAGCTTGATAACGTTTGCAGAGGGATGACAGCCGTGACATATGCCCCGTAATTAAAACAAATTGGCGCTGTTGCTGCTGTAATGTCTCACCGCCAGCTGCATGGAACCGTTACTAATGAAGAAGGGCCAGCTGCATGAAACTGTTGCTGGTGAAGAAAGCTTCAGTGAAACGGCACCGTTTTCCATTTTTAAATGATATTTCTGATTTGGTCCTTGGATGTTTTCACAATCTTGTAATCAAACCCTCCATAAATTCAATTAAACCTTGGATAAAATTTAATTGAATCCATAAACATCTGATTTTGGACTTTTCTTTCTCAAATTGAATTTTTCTTGTCCCCAGGGCTCTCATCAGTAAAAAATATACTGTCAAAATTTCAATTTTTGTATTTTTGAATCTCCTCAATCAATTTCTATCCTTTTTCAGCATTCCAACATCCTTTTCTCCTATTATTTTTGGATTTTTTCAAATATTTTTTTGATATATTTTTTTGTATTTTCTCATTTGTATTTTTTTTATTTTTTATGGGGAACCCAAAAATGGGTAACAACACTTGAAATGCCACAATCACGAAATAATTACTTGAAATAATTATAGATCATGGATGATATATTTTGTAACACGAAATAATTACTTGAAATACCACAATCACCGACGTCCATACCGACGGATATAAATCCGTCGGAATTTCATAGAGAGTAACACAAAATAATTGCTTGAAATGCCACAATCATCGACGTCCATACCGACGGATGGATATAAATCTGTCGGCATTTCACAGAGAGTAACACGAAATGTCACAATCACCGACGTCCATACCGACGGATATATATCCATCGATAAATTGTCGACGGTCAAGTTTACCGACAAAATTACTGACGAACCGCACAAATTCCAAAGGGTTATGCATTAAATGCATCTCTAACCGCGTCAGATTGCCAACGGAATTACCGACGGCCCACGAAAAATATGGAGGGTAATTAAAAATTTTGGTACGAAATTCAAAATTCATCGACGGATTGTTGACACTTCACCGACGAAATAAATTAAAATAATAATTAATTTTATATCCGACGGTGAATCCGTCGGTAAAACTATAATATAAGTTCCCTCGACAGCCTCTTCAGTTCATTTTTTTCTTCTCCTCAATTTTTCATTGATTCTTTTCCTCTCCATTCTTCAAAGGTTTCACCAGCAATCTCTAGCAACTTTTCGCGTGAATCTCCATCAGTTTAAAAGGTATATGTTTCTTCTATTTCATTTTACTTTAAGGGTTTTTTTTTCTATTTTTTTTTTATATTTTTTGTTTTGGTGTATTTTTTGTAATGTAGATAAAGCCTATAGCTTTTTTTGCATAATTCATTGCTAAAGTCTATAGTTTTTTTTTTAATTTATTGAATATTTTTATTGTTGTGTTGGCATAATTATTATTAGTTAATTTGTTGAATATTTATTGTTAATGTTGAATTCATCATAAAATTAATAATTGAATATGTTGAAATAGTTATTAATTTTACTCTATTATTGCATGATTTGTGTTTAATTTTTTCTATTTATTTTGATTGTTATTCTAGGGTTTTTTTTAATTTATTGTTTTGTTGTATTGGCATAATTATTGAATAATTTTTTGAATTGTAATTATTAATGTTGAATTTACCTTAGTATTAGCAATTGAATCAAACCTTCTATGTCTCATACAAAATGATAGTCAACCTCAACATGAATCTGAATCTGAATCTGAATCTCTTTCTTTGCATCCATCTGCAAGTTGATCATGAAAGGAGATAAAGTGAATCTGAATCTCTTTCTTCGCAACCATGTCTCATATAAAATGATAGTCAACCTCAACATGTTTAGTACGAGCATGAAAGATATGATTTGCAGATAAATAAGTAGCGCCTAGATTATTACACCAAATAGTAGGAGTAGACGCAGAATAAATCTACAGATCTCTCAATAGATATTGAAGCCAGATAACCGCAGCAGTGCCATCTGTCAATGTTTTATACTCAGCCTCAGTGGAGAAGAGAGCAACTGTGTGTTGCTTGCTTGATTTCCATGAAACCAGCGTCTAACCAAAGAAGACAAGATAATCACCCGTAGACATGCAATCATTAATACTACCTGCTCAATCTACATATGTAAAGCAATGTAGAGCAAAGGAGGAACTGTGAGTGATATGGAAGCCATAAGTGGTCGTACCCCGTAGATAACACAGAATGCGTTTAACAGCACCTTAATGAGAATCTGTAGGAGCATGCATAAACTGACAAACTATGTTAATAGCAAATCAGATATCTGGTCTCGTAAAGGTAAGATATTGAAGAGCACTCACAATCTAACGAAACTGTGTAGAATTAGAAAACAAAGGATCTGGCAGTATGATGACTTTGAAAGTAGAGATAGGAGTATCAACCGGTTTGCAAGAAGTCATATCAGCTCGAGTGAGGATGTCAAGAATATACTTTTGTTGTCATAACATCAGACCCATAGCAGTAAATTGAACCTCAATACCCAAAAAATAATGAACGGCGCCTAAGTCACGAAGCTTAAACTCTGAACTGAGTAACTGTATTAGGCAGTGAAGCATAGTAAAGTTGTTACCTGTAAGCAGAATGTCATCAACATAAACCAAAAGATAAAATATATCAGTACTGTCGCACCCGACATCGCGGCGGCCTTAAAAAATTAATTCTTTGGAAAAGAAGAGATTTCTGGCATCCTGTTCTTTAATGGGGATATTCTTTGTTTAAGGAGTCGCCACCTAGTATTATGGTCACTAGGAACCCTAACTGGTCAACAGAGATTCTATGGTTCGGGACTAGTTACGTAAAAGGAAAGATATTATCACCTCTTAAACGTCCTGCCTGAGGCAGGCTGCATTGCTAGTTTCATCTTGAATTGCTAAATGTTTATTAGTTTACGATATGATAATTTGCTTATAATATTCCCGACTTTGGCGCCAGTGAATATTAAACTACAGATACTTCCAACTCTGGCGTTGGTAAATATCACGTAGCTATAAAATAAATTAGATTAATATTTTTTTTATTCCCGACTCTAGTGCCAGTCAATAAATAAACAAAAATAAATTTATTTTTTATGCATGCACATGTTTTTTTGATTTTTTTCTAGCTAAATAAAATAAAATACAACAAATAAAAATAATATAAATTTAAACCGGTATTTTTATTCATGACTCTGGCGTCAGTGAATAAACCAATAAATTTACATTATTTTTATTCATCTAAATAAAATAAAATACAACGAATAAAAATAATATAAATTTAAACCAGTATTTTATTCCTGACTCTGGCGTCAGTGAATAAACCAATAAATTTACATTATTTTTTTATCCATACATACATATTTTTTATTTTTTTATTTTTCTACTTTTTATTTTTATTTTTTTATTATTTTTTTTAAAGCAAAAATTTTTTTGGGGGCTGGGCTAGACCCAGCCAGCACCCGGTTGGGCAAAAACTAAAGGCACGCGTGACTTGTTCACGCGTGCCCGAACACTGGTGAAGGTAATTAAATTACCTTCACACAGTGTTCTTGTAACACAGAATCACTTTTTGAAATGAAGATGCAAAGGGGATGAAGTCATACCTACTTCTGGAGACCGAAGATGCTGCTTTTGGAGACTGAAGATGCTACTTCTGGAGACCAAAGATGCTTGCAGCGTTGCTTGATGATTCTCGCCTAATGCTCCTCTGGTTTTCCTTCTGTGACCACTTGTCTGTGCTTTCCTTCTTGATTTCTCTGTAACTTCTAAAGCTACAAAGAAGATTCCGGCTTGTTGTGAGTGTTCTTTGGCTGAATCCGGGTTTTTCTTTGTTTGCAGGTCCGAAGACAATTTCAAGGATAATTCTCCTCATTGTGTCCTGCCCTCTTGTTCTCTCTTTCTCTCTGTATTTGGATTTGTGCTCTGTTTTCTCTGCCCTTTTTTTTCAACTCTGTTTTTCTGGGTTGATTTTTCAGCTCTCTGGTCTTTTCCCCAGTGTTCTTTTCTTCCTTTTTTCTGCTCTGCTCTGCCTTTTATAAGGCCCCTAAGAGCTTGCCCCTCAAACCAGTCCTGGCTTTGCAAGACTGTTATCCTTCCACGAACGGGATTGTGGGCAGAGAACGTGGTCACGATTGGGTCGGTTTTGCTGCCGATTTTCCAGCTTCCCTATTGAATCGGAATGAAGAAAATACACGACTGTTCCCCAACCACGGTGTCGTTTCGACAGGAATGGAAATATTCACTTTGACCCCTAATCAGTTTAATCTCAACAATTGGGATCCTAATCAGTAATAAGTGATTTCTAACTGTGCCCTTAGGTTAATTTTAATTAAATCCCTAAATTTATTTAATTAATTAACTCAAAGTTTAATTAAGTCCGCAAACTTATTAATTCTTCTAATTTTATTAATTAAACTAATTCAAATTTTAATTAAATTTCCTAACTTATTAATTCTTCGATTATTGATCAATTAACTCTCAAATTTAATAATCTCATTGTCAACTATATTCAATTTTTATTATTTGTTCAAAAATTGGGTTATGACAAGTACCAACAGACAAGATAAATAAGAAGGTGTTAACCTTGGAAGCATGAAAGCCAATAGAAAGCAGAAAGTCACTCAGATGAGTGTACCATACCCGTGGGGCCTGTTTTAAACCATATAAACACTTATGCAACCGGCACATATAAGAGGAAAGAGCAGGGTCGACAAAACCTAGAGGTTGTTCCATGTAGACCTCTTTGACAATAACACCATTGAGGAAGGCATTATGAATATCAAGTTGATGAATCTTCTAATTACGCAAGACCGCAATGGATGTCACACGTGTGCGGCATCGCGGAGAAAACATTCACTCTCATATGTGTTGTCTATTAGGAAAATATAGGAAGACAAGGAATTCTTGTCTTTTATCAATAAAAAAATGGAATGGGAGTTGCCACCTAGTATTTTGGTCATTAGAAACCCTAACTGGTCTCAAAGATCGGGTACGGGGACTGATTGCGTAAAGGAAAGGTATTACCACCCCAAATACGCCCTACCTAAGGTAAGCTGCATTGTTTTATTGTCTGATAAAATCCAAGATCTTGTCGTGTCTAGTTGTTGGTCCGTCTATGGTTTAAGAAAAGTCTTCCGGTAAGGAGATCATTATCTTATCAGGTAAAACCTAACCGTTCTAACGTCAACAAAAAATTTAATATCTGAAATACATCTTATTTATAAAGTCGTAACCCCATATACTAAAAGAAAACAATATATTTTTTTTGAAATTTTTGAAATATTGGTATAGTTCTCATGACTTTAATAAACTGGTTATTAAAGCCAAAATGCATACTAATACATATTTTTGAATTTTTTTGTATGAAAATATGATATGATTTTTTTTCCTTTGAGATCCATGACCGTATACATGAAAATAAGATTTTTTTATATAATTTTTTTGCAATGTTTTGACAAAAACCAGGTATTTTAATATCGAATTCTTATCTTTATGGTATAGAAATACAAACCGATATTAATCAAAATGGATAAAAAAATATGCGATAAAATCACAAATTTTTAAAATAAATATATTTTCTTTAAATGGGATTGGTCGGACCCGGCCCAAAAGGAAAATGGGCCAAGATCGACCCAAAAATAAAATCCGGCCAGCACCGGCCCAAAAAGGAAAACCTTCATTCTACAAGGCTGGGCTGTCCAGCCCGAGGGAAAAATTGGCACAGCTAATTATTTTTCCTTTGCTGCAGAACCTGAATTGCTCACGTTCTGCATGCAAAGGAGGACAACAGAGAAGAGGGGACAGAGAAGGGGAGAAGATTACCTGGAATGAGGGATCGTGGTTGCTGTCTCCGGTGATTGCTCACGGTGGCGCTAGGTGGCGACAGGCGGTGGCGCTGCTGTCTTTTCTTCTTCTTCCCCGTGCAGAGGCACCAGCCGCTGGTTTTTTCCTTTTCTCGCCTGCTTCTGTTCTCTCTTTCTCCCTCCTCTGTTCTCTCTTTCTCCCTCTCTCTGCGTCTGTCTCTCTCTTTCTCTTCTTCCCTGTTCCCTGGTGCAGCTGGAGACGAAGACGGCACTTGGTGACGAAGACGATGGTGAAGCCGACACCTCTCTTGCGTCTGTCTCTCTCTTTCTCTTCTTCCCTGTTCCCTGGTACAGCTGGAGGCGAAGCTAGCACTTGGTGACGAAGACGATGGCTGGCAATGCTTCTCTCTGTTTTTTTTCCCTCTTCCCTTCTCCCCCTCTCTGTGTTTCCCTTTCTGTACTTTTTCCTGTTTTTCCTTTTGTGCTCTCTCTGTTTTCTCTCGCACTTCCTCCTCTTGGTTTTCTCCTGCCCTGCTCGCTCTGCCCCTCTGTTCTTTCTTCCTTTTCTCCCCCCTTGGTTCGTCTTTTTCTCCTGCTTTTATAGGCCAGAGACGGCCTTGTGCTGGTAACGGCCAGCTTGATTTCAATGCCTTTAATGATAAAACGTCTCCAATATTTCTATTGCTTGAAATGGTTGATGAGGAAGAAGGTAATGAACAGTTGTCCATGAAACGGCTCTGTTTCAAATGGCTGTTTTGAGATGTGAAATGACCATTTTCAGTGTGGTCACTCAAGTTCTGATCTTTTGTAAGCAAGTCCTTGGATAAATTATAATTGGATCCCTTGATTTTAGCATCTTTTCTGGTTTGGTTCTTGGTTTCGGATTATTTCAATCAAGTCCCTAATTGGTCATCAAACTTCAATAATTATGCAATTAAGCCCCTGATTTGACCAAATCAACTCTTCAAAATTATAATTGGACCCCAAAACTTTAATTTCTTCCAATAAAAGCCTAAATTGACCTAAAACTCAATTTTTCTTGCAATCAAACCCTTCATAAATTCAATTAAACCTTAGGTAACATTTAATTGAGTCCATAAACATCCGATTTTGGGCTTTTCTTCCTCAAATTGAATTTTTCTTATGAACAGGGCTCTCACCAGTTAAAAATATACTGTCAAATTTTAATTCTTGTATTTTTGAACCTCCTCAACCAATTCCTAGCCATTTTATAGGCGTTCTAGTATCTTTTTCTCACTCCTATTATTTTTTGGATTCCTTCCGAGAATATATATATATATATATATATATATATATATATTCATTATTTGTGTGGGAACCCAAAAAATAAGTCACAACAATGAAGAAAACTAATCTGACGATCGCTTGCTTAACAACTGGACTGAAAGTTTCAGAATAATCAATGTCTTATTGCTGCATAAAGCCTCTAGCAACCAAACATGCTTTATATCGCTCAACTCTGTCATCCACACGGTGCTTTATCCTATACACCTACCGACCACCAACAACATTCATCAAAAGATGAAAGGAAACCAAAGACCAGGTGTTATTAAAGCATAAGGCTTGAATTTCATCACGCATGGTATCATGCCACACCTTATACCTGTCAGCATCAGATAATGCAATGGGTTCAGAGGTAAGAGAGGACATTACCCAACAAATAAGTGCAGAAGAGGAGGCAACAAGAGGATAATACCATATATATTTTGTATGTGCATCGATAAAAATAACAAAGTAATGAAAATCATCAAAGAAAAACAAAGGAGTAGGGCCCTAAACATCACTGAATATTAGATCAAGTGGAGCAGTAGTTTTATGATATATAGGTCGCAATGACAAACGTGAAGACTTGTCAAGCAGATAAGCTTGACATTGAACAAGAGAACGTCTACAAATATACATTATTTTATTTTTAAAAACTAACAAATTAAAAATACGGGAAGTAGGATGACCCAATCAACGATGCCACAGATCAACAGTCACAGAGACGCAAGAGGACCGATAAGCTTGAGGAATAGTGGTGGCAAAAGACTCAGAGAGAACATAAAAACCACCATTGCTCTATACCAAGTTAAGAATAATTAGGAAGCTTAACCTATTAGTTAGCCAATAACCTTTTATATATATATATATATATATATAAAAGGCAATATACAATAATAATGGTGAAAATTACAACATAAGAATATGTCTATAATATTATATAGATACATTCTATAATATCTAACTAGCTTTGATACCCGCGCGATGCCGCGGGTCATTTTTTTGTATAAAAAATATTTAAAAAAATTAAAATTTAAAAATCTTGTGTTTTTTTGCAAAGTTATACCCAAGAATCTTGGATTTGGCTGCAACGCCTGATCTAAGAGTAATATTTATAATATTAATAATAAAATTAAACTTGTATGACCCAAGTTTAAGTGAGTCTGGCTGTAACACCGGACCCAAGAATACTGGATGTGGGTCTAGCTATAAGGTCGTGTCATAAAAGTGTGATAATCAAATAGATTAATTAAAAAAAACAAAGAAAAAAAATCAACATGAAGGAAAAAACTAATGAAGAAAAGGAAAAAAAAACATTGAATTAATTGGGTCAACCTTTTAAACCAGGTTATCCCGTAAAACTTGAGATTTGCGTCATGAAAGTTTGATAACTAAATAGAAAAAAAATGACGGGTTTACTTAGAATTAACCGAGTTAATCCATTAAACCAAGTTAACTCGTCAATCCCAGAATACGTGTCATGAAAATATGAAAGTCTGATAATTAAATAGAAAGAAAATAACTTTAACAAACTAAACTAAATGAAAAAAATAACTCTTCAAATCAGGTTAACCCATAAAACCCGAGATTCGTATTATAAAAATCTGATAACTAAATTAAAAAAATTAACATTAACAAACTAAATCAAACAAAAAAAATTCATGAAAAAAAATAAAAAGAAAAAAACAGTTATATAATATACAATATAATAATAATTATAATTATAATTATAATGAAAAAACATGGGAAAAATTTAAAAAAAATGAAAAAATAAAGTGGGGAAAGCTAAAGGTAAAGCTAAATTCTCAACCAATTCAATATTGAAAAAATAAATTTAACAAAGATAATTTAAAAAAAACATGTGGAGGAAACACTGTAGCCAAACAAAAACCATGTAAGGGAAACACTGTAGTAATCCATAGTATTTTTTTAAAAAAAAGTTACAAAGCTAATCTCTCAACCAGCTCAATATATAAAAAAAAATCGATAAAGGTTATCTAAAAAAAAAGTCAATTTTGGGTAAAAGAAATGAAAAAATGAAAAAAAATGTACAGAAAAGGAAATAAAAACGAAAAAAAACACGTGGGGAAAACTACAGTGTTTTTAAAGAAAAAGAAAAAAAACTAAATTTTCAACCAGCTCAATGGTAAAAAAATAAAATCAACAAAAATAATTTTGAAAAAAACAAAACAAAAAAAAGAAAATATGTAAAAAATGACAATTTTGGAAAAAAGAAAAATAAAAAAAATAAAAAAAAACATATGGGGAAAGCTAAAGCTAGATTATCAGTCAGCTTAATATTGAAAAAATAAATTCGATAAAGATAATTTTAAAAAAAAAATACATGGGGAAACACTGCAGCAAAACAAAAACTATGTAGGGGAAACACTGTAGCAATTCATATTGGTTTTTTAAAAAAAAACTACAAAGCTAAATTCTCAACTAATTTAATATAAAAAAAATAAAATCTACAAAGACCATTTTAAAAAAAATAATAATAAAGAAATCATTAAAAAAAGAAAACATTGTATGAGAATATTATACCAATTCACAATGTTTTAAAGAAAAAAACTATATAGTTAAATTTTCAACCAGTTCAATATTTAAAAAAATTAGCAAATATAATTTTAAAACAAAAAAAATTTTAAAAAAAAGAAACAAAAAAAAATCAATTTTAGATAAAAAAACAAAAAAACATATATAAAAAAATCTACTGCTACAGTGAACATCCCACATATTTTAGAGTATTCTATAACGTAAGTGCTTACATCTGAGAATTAGAAAATGACAAGAGCATCATAAAACACGTTCAAATACTTTTCGAAGAGAATTAAGCTAGATCAATTGGACTTTGTCAAGAAAACAAGACTCGGCTGGATAACAGAGACAATGTTCCAAGCAAATAAACATCTCTTTCTGACACGCAATTTGAAAGCAAATATATGCTCAAAAATCAACGTTCAAAAAAGGAATAGGTAACGATTATCTACCATTGTTTCAAAAGCCAAAGGCCATAATTATTAGAAAATAATATAAATTATATTCTAAAATTTCATTTAATAGTTTAACTATTGGGTTGAGATGATTTTTTAATATGGCATTAGAGTCTTGATGACCAAGTGGTCTCGAGTTCAAATCTCACCATCCTCATTTATTTAATAAAAATTAAACATAAAGTAATGTGGATCTGTACAAATTTCAAATCCAAAGAGTTTTTACTTGAGGAAGTGTGTTTGAAAATAATATAAATCATATTGTAAGACCTCACCTAACAATTTAAACTATTAAATTGAGATGGTTCTTTGACAACAATTAACATAGTATAAAATAAGTTTGGACTGTTCCTTGGCTTTTGTAATATATACGCAACTAAGACATTAGTGTGTGTGTGAGCGTGTCTATATATATATATATATATATATATATATATATATATATCAAGATCTTCCTTGCTCTGCAAGCTCGAAATATAATAATCTTTCCCTTAAGAGTCACTAGTCATTGTGGTCAAAGCAGCCACTGAAAATTGGTTTTCCTTCTTTGCAAGTAAAGCATAAACTTCTCTCACACGCTTCATTTTTATCTCATTATAAACAGCCAATTCTTTTGCGTTACATTCACAGGCCCAATAGACTACTTGAAAAAAAAAGGAATTCATCAACTTAGCTTCCAACGTGCCTTCTCCAAGCTTGCTTTTCTCCTCTCGTTGCCCTCTTACTAGCAATTCCTAATTGTTAAGCTAAAGAAAAAACACCGAGTGCCTCTCTTCACGGAGAAAGAAACGTCAAGCAAGCAATGCAAAACCACAATGGCCAAGTTCTCAGCAATTTTCAGCTGCTTTGTTTCCTCTTTTTCCTCACGAGTCTCCAATGACAACGTTTCAGTACTTCCAGAAGTAAAAGCGCCCAAATCAGAGAAGTCAAAGGGCAAATCAAAATCATCAGGAGCTCCCATTGTAGTTTCCTACTTCCCTGTTAATTCATATCCATCTCGCTTGTAGTAATTTTGCCAACAAAATCAGATGTAATTAGTCATATTTAGCCAGCCCTGGGAAACTATATCATTCACTCACTTAGGTTGATGACGCATCATTGTGAAGTGGAAAGGATAAAGATCGATGACAGCAATTCCTTTATTAATGCTCTTTGATTGCTAGCTTCATGATCTGAGATTTGATGAACAGGGTTTTGTAATTCTCAGAAAATTTTATTTTTGTAATTGTGAAATTGATCAAATAATTTATTTGAATTGATCATATTATTTCTATCTAGTTACTTGCAGCCCACACCTTAGTTATAGGGTCAACCAAGTCACAATATTCCCACTAAGAATAACACAATTTTGGAGAATTAATTCGGGGGCAACATCAAAATTTTGGCCCAGGTCGATGGTTTGGATTTCATCCCAAAGATAAAACAATGATCACTCATTCACAAGTACAATATATGAAACCCCCTAACCAATTTATTCGTATAGAAAATTTGTGCCATTTATTGATCTACACCTACTCTCCATATTCCTCCCCCTCCTCAGATTTTGTGGACTAAAACGAGGAGAATATATACGAAGATTTTGCCATTTATTGACAAACACAAAATGATATCTTGTCATTTGTTTTTAGTTTAGATTTTCAAATTAGAACAAAGAAAAGTTAGCAACTAGCAACCAAAAAGCAATTGAAAAGTTTTGAAATCTATGGATTTCCATGTTAATAACAAAAGAAAACATGCATCTTCACCATCATTTCGCGAAGAATATTAAGCTTGTTCAAGTCTTGCGGGTGGTTTAGTATAGCAGTAACTTTTATTTTTTAAAGAGTTTTTAAATTATTTTTTTTATAGTAAAAAGAATTCATTTAATTTTTTATATGCTTTTTTATTTTTGATAGTTTTGAAAAAATGTTAAAATTTAAAATAAAAAACATCAATTTAATATATTTTTAATTAAAAAACCTTTTTGAAAGATATTATGTATCACATTTGGTGTCAAAAAAATGTAAAGCAAGTCAAAGTAAGTGGGATTATTTTAATAAAAAAATACTAATTATAGAAATTAATTTTGGTAAAAATTATTAAATATTATTGCTATTAATGGGTATCTATAGCTAATTATTTTGTGATTATTGTAAAATAAAATGCTAAAATATGATAAAATATTTCTTTGTGATAAGTCCTATGGACTTATTTGGTACGATAAATTTTTTTTTTTTTGGTCTCTTAGTCATCACCTTCCACTTGTTCTATTGATAAATTAATTATCTGTATAACGTGAAATTATGGTAACATGATTTTAATTTTAATTTTCCTAATAATCAGGGTAAGGAAAATATTTCTTTTTCATCTTAATTTATTGTTTATAATTTAATAATTATGTAAATTAATTTTTATTATTTCTTTTTAGCGTGATAGGAACAACACGTTCATGTTAGGGGTGGTGGCTCTTATTAGATAGTTGGGTTAATGTCCTGGCTGGAGAGTAGAGGGGCAAGGTTGAAAGCTGGATATAAGGCGGATTTTTTAATGAAAAAAATAGCAAAATAATAAAAAAAACAATTGACAGAATAATACTATTTAAAAAAAATTAGCAACTAATAGCATATTTTTAGTTTGGTCGCACTTTAAAAAGAACAACATTTAGTGAATATCATACTTGAAAAGTGCATAGACTTAACATGCCGTGCTTGAGCAACTTAACATGTCGTTCTTCACAAGCACCACATGTAATTAAATTTATGCACAGATCGATGCCCTTCTTCTCTCTTCAGCTAAAGAACAGTTAAAGCAAATATTTGTAATAATTTGATGAATGCCTTAATCAAGGCAGCTTCTCTATTATTTATATAAGTAGGGCATTATACATATAGTATGGTGTAATCTGTTACAAATGATAAAGCTATATAAAAAAAAACATAATATTTTTTTATTTTACAACGCATTCCATAATAAAAACACAGTTCTATTATGTCAATTTTGCATGCTTGGCATAGGCATTTACTCACTTTTGTCTCTTATCTTCTATCTATAACTATAATTCGCTTTTCTAAATGAATCTCTTGTTTTAGTTATTGTCATACATGGACGCGTGGTGTTAGGAGGTCAGGGGATCGTTCCCTAGTTGTTTTGTTCAGGGTCATTAGAAAACTCAGGTGTACTAGTTTTATCAAAAATTTCAAGAGTAAGAGATTAGTTATGGCTAGGGAAGATATTAGCACCTCTAGCGCACCTTACTTGAGGTAACTTGCATTGTGTGGTCTAAATGTAGTTTAAAGGTTTTGATGGGTTTCTAACCAGTAAAGTCTATAGCTTGGGATAAAGATTCACACATGCGAATAATTTTGATATTTTGAATTTATTATGGGCTAGTGTACCTAAATAATTTTTATGGAAATGATCCATATAAGTGTCTTGACAGGGTTCACCTATCCTTAAAGGCGGAAAGGGTTTTTTCAAAACTCGTGTGTTGTAGTAAAAAATACTCCCAATTAAAATTAATGAATTTTTAAAATAATTATAAAAATTTTTTAATTAATTCTTAATATTTAAATACCAACTTATTTGTAAGTCAAATATTTATAGATGGTGTTGTGGTTGCTTACGGGCCGGTGGTGAGTGAAAAAAAAGGAGATCTCGTTGTGGAGGAAGACAAAAGGAGAGGAGTGAAGCTGGCGAAAAGGGTTGTCAGTGGTTATAGTGCCACTTACAATGGTGGATGGTGGAGAGGAGCTCCTGTGGTTCGAGAGGAAAGGGGGGCTATTTTTGTGCTCTTATGACGATGGAAGGAGAGAAGACAAGGAGGCTCTCAGTGTTGCCCTTTTTTGTTTTTTTTTTTTTTTTTTGGAGAGCCTGTAGTGTGTGCTGAGTTAGGGAGAGTGTTTAGATGTGTATGTGAGAAGGTTTTTTTTCTAACTAATTCTCTCCTCAAATTCCCCTCACCCCTATTTATATGTAAAAATCTATTTGGCTTGAATGCAAAGTAAATCAAAACTAATTATTAAATTTCAAAAATAAATTTCTATCACATATTTGATAACTTGGAGGCAAAACAAAAAAAAATAAACCTTTAGATTAAAAAAAATAATTATGGATCATTGGATTAAAAATTAGGTTACTTGATGAGAGGGTTTTCAATTTTAGAATTGTTCTTCTTTGTTTTATAATTACAAATAAATTACTAAAATAATAAATGCATTTTTTTATTTTAAATTCTTTAGTTGGTGTAAATACATGAAGAA
>Ga0325403_1003457_pt1 | contig 14415 bp, 3 predicted proteins | sample PopdelMetagenome_19_FD_205665 | JGI IMG/M metagenome (GOLD analysis project Ga0325403, IMG submission 205665) | Populus deltoides microbial communities from Bellville, Georgia, United States - Xylem-PdKOR-R4 | ecosystem: Host-associated > Plants > Phyllosphere > Stem > Wood/Secondary xylem...
GGGCTGCTTGCTAAGCCCCTCGGCTACCATGACCTCAAGATGTGATACCCAATTCACGCATGCCAGCTTCACTCTTTGCCCGTTTTCGTCCACGATCCACCGTGAGTCAGTTGACAGAGGGAGTGCCGTGACTTGCTTTTGTGGTATCATCACATCAGAGAATGTTATAAGGAAAGAGAAGATGTAGAGAAATGAGAAGAAAACAAGCCTCCCCATCGGTGGATTATTTGTTCTGCCTTCGGAGGTTTTCCAAGGGCGGAGCTCCAAGTCCTTATTTATATCCTAGGAATACATTCCATTTTAGTGTTGTTAATATGTTTCTAATAAAGAAAGATTAATTGCAAACTGTATATTGATAGATATTTTTTAAAATATTAATACGGAAATATTTTAGATAATATTTATTTTTAAATATTAAGATGTTAATATATTAGTTATATCTGTGTTAATTTTTGAAATATGAGATCTAAATCATGAAATTATGATAACCTTATAGAAATAAAATCAAAATAAATTGTAAATGTTAATTTTAATTAACTTAATATTGAATGATGACAAAAAAAAAATTTTAATTAAAAAAAACTATTTAGATTAACATGTCAAACTCATAATTTATGTCATGAGATCAGAATAACCTCATAAAAAAAAATAAAAATAATTATAAATCTCAATCTCCTACCAATCTAATATTAAATGATGAAATAAAAAACAATTAAAAAAACACCCAAATAAAAATAGACTAACCTTTTAAACATGTGATATGAGTTATGAGATCAGGATAACTTCTTCAAAGTCAAATAAAAAAAAAACACAAAGCTTCATTTCTAACAGATTTTATATTTAAGGTTGAAATCGAGAAAAAAAAATCTAAATTCATAAGACCAATATAACTCCACAAAAAGCAATTTGAAAAAAAATATGAAGTACATTTCCAGACAATCTAATATTAAAGGATTAAATTTAGAAGAAAAACTAAACAAAAAAGAAGATTAAGTTGTTAGAGGCTGAAATTAAAAAAAATCAATTAAAAATGAATGAAATCAACTTGGCAAACCAGTAATCTTGATCATGAGACTGAGATAAACATATAGAAAGTAAATAAAAAAAAACTATTAAATTCAATTAAAAAAATATTCAATTAAAAATGACCAAGAAAATAAACAAAGTTAACCTAGATCAACAATTTAAAAGGTTACTATTAAACTTTCACCCTAGATTTATGAGGTCATGATAAATTCATAGAAAAAATAAAAAAAATTACAAGACCTACTCCTAATAGATTTAATGTTAAAAGTTGAAATAAAAAAAAAACAATTAAAGCCACGAGATCAGTATATAGCCCAACATAAAAAAATAATTAAAAAAATTTACAAAGCACAGTTTATGAAATAAATAAAAAACTAAACAAAAAAATACAAAAAAAATATAAAACACAAAACATTATTATAATTATTAATGTATATGTATGATTAGAATGATTTAGTCACATCCTTAATATTTTGTTAATTAATTGCTCCCATCAATTCTCATAGTTATAAAACATGAATGGTCTCGACGGATTAAACAAGTAATTATTTAACCTTGAACAAGAATTGTATTGAATTTTATTTTGAATTATGTTTATTTATTTATTTATTAAATCATAGTCTGAGTTTACCTGTCAACTCATAAATTATTTTTTAACTCACAATCTTGTATAAAGTCAATTCTCAAATTTCATCTTATAACTATCATCTCATGTATCAAATATAGATTTATATATCCTTGAAAAGTTTATAACCAGGAGGAGGAAAAAAAAAGACTTTCTTATGCCGCTAACATGCTTTTCTTTTCTTGGTTAGCTTTTAATGAAAGTTTTCAAGGAATTATTTGTGTATCTCAGAAGATGTTTGATTTCTTTACTTAGTTGTGTGTGTGTGTGTATATATATATATATATATATCTATAACAACTAAAATGGAAGGTAAATTTTTTATACCTATACACACATTATTTTATTCACTGCTGTAATGAAATGACAATTTTACCCTTGGTTTTAGGAGTATTTTGGTGTTTTTACATGGTTCATTAGTCATTTAATAATTGTGCGGCAATATTTATGTTTTTTTTAATAATTTTGAAACATTTAAATTACTTAATTACCTCTAATTCAAAAATAAAAATGGTTAGCTAAATGTATTTTTGCTTTTTCCTTTTTCTTTGTATAGTTCAAAACCATATTTACCCTTGCAGTCAAGGAGAAATGAACCATTGACCAAAGGTTGTTTAAGTCTTTTTAAATAGGTTTTATGGTGAATCACAAATACATGAAGGGTAATTTGGTCTTTCTCTCTTGAAATATTAATTTTTTATTTAATAAAGCTACTAACGAGTGTTTAACATGCATCAGCATATAGGAGGCACCACGCCTTTTAAGTAGCACATGTGACGTCTCTTGGTGACCGGATAAGCCCTTCCGTCGTCTCATTGGGTACATCATCACGTCCTCTTCCATTAGGTTGACACGAGTGGTTGTATGTGTGGCGGTTTATCAATAGGTGTCATTTCTTTTCTTCTTTTTATTTTTTTTCTCTCCTCCTAAAAATGCAAGTTTGTCTTCTTTCTGTTTGATTTTTTAATTTTTGTCCTCATTCATTTTATTTATATTTTTTTTACCATTTTATAGAAGTTTTATTTGTTTTCAATTTAGTCCTTCAATTTCAATTTGAAATATTTTATTTTTTCTCATTTAGTCCTCATTGTTTTGATTATTGATTTTTTCCTTGTCCCTTTTTGTATTTTCAATTTAGTCCTCAATTCTAATTTGTCATATATAATATTTTTCATTTTGGTCCTTCTTTTATTTTTTCTTTTTTTCTTTACTTTTTTGTCTTAGGTGTGGTTTGGCTGCCAGATGCAAGACACTTAAAATATTCTCTATACTCTTAATATTTTTTTTATATTTTTTAAAAAAATGTTATTGGCCTATTGCGGAGCACATGCCAATATACTGGTTATTATTATTTTAGATCTTTTCATGTAATTGGTTCCTCTCATTTTATCATTCAACATTTGATTTGTTGAGAATTGAACTTTTCAGTATTTGTTTTACATATATATTATGCTTCCATTCTAATGATCCATGTCATAAGTTTTGAAAATTATTTCTCGCATACTTTTCTAACCAAACTCAATGATCAATCCGTAGCAAGCCCCGAATCACAAGTTAAGTTGGTTGATTTGGATTAACCTAAGCTAATTTTTTTTTAATTTTATAAAATGTATGAATGACATTGTTCTTTTTTAAAAAAATAAAAAATAAAATCAATGGGTTTTGACTAGGTTTTCTCATGGCTAATTGATTAGTCGAGCAGGGTTATTAGGTTTTTGTTTTTTTTTTTAAATGCACCTTCAACGTCTAAATATTTTAAAAAAAATAGTTTAGACATGTGGTTTAACGCGAGCCCCGTCTTGTATACTTCTAGAGCTCATGATAGGCTAGTTGTGTTACCTTTGCCGGGACTTGGTGAATTTGGTTTTTTTTTTCCCTTCCTTTTGATCATTTGTTAGAAAATGAAAGGGAAATAATAACATATTCCAAAGGGATAATTACAAAAACTTCTTATATTTTGATCTGAATTTTACTTTCTTTTTATACTTTCATAAATTATACTTTTCATCATGTGGTTTATATGTTCAATAACAATGTACATCTTTAACAATGTATTTTGTTTGAAATTTTTGTGTAATTTATGAAAATATGAAAAGAAGGTGATATTTAAATCAAGGAGGATTTTTGTAATTATCCATATTTTAAATTTTAAAATTTGTTTTGTAAAGATCTAAAAACATGAGTAAAATAATTTCGCCTATTCATAAAAATAAAAATAAAAATAAAACCTAATTTGAACTCCACCTAAATTTTGAATTCCACATTGTAATTTTTTTCATGAATGGATTTCAAATAATTAGGATTACTCCGTTTGTGATGAGATGCAAAATAATTATTTGATGTCAGCATAAATTGACCAAATCAAAACCTCTTCAAGATAGGAATACAGGCATAGTTATAAAATTTAACCTGCTCAAAACTTGGCTCAGACCATATTTCAGTTACAGCTGAGTTTGTTTATATATATATATATATATATATATATATATATCAAATTAAGAAAATTTTAAAAAAATATTATTCTAATAAAAAAACTAGATTAACCCATTAATTTATATCAAGAACTGAAACAAGTCTTAGAACTACGAGTACAAGGACGCATCGAGAAGCATTTTAATGCTTAAAGATTGCCTTTTCTCATTCCTTCAGTATCTTTTTCTTTCATCTAGCCACACCATTTAAAACACTTAATTGTTGGAAACACGCTAAGCAATCAATACAATGGGTACGTAGTGGTGACTCTTGTGAGAAGGAGAAGACGCCAACGAAGAAAATCCACAGCTGCGCACTCACGCCTCCTTCACCAAGAGAGATGATGCATGGCGGTTGCATCTTTGGCGACCTTGATAGACTTGCAAGGCAATTCATTTATGATGGCGGTTGCATCTTTCACAACCTTTGATAGAATTGCCGGCCAAGGATATGCTGATAGCTAAATTGATGCTTGTGCTTCTTTTTTTAAAAAATCTCATCATTCTAATTTTTTTCTATAAAAAAATACGTTAGAAAAGCCTGTATAATTATTTTTTTAATAAAAAAATTATCCATGTGCAGAGTTCTACTTACTAAAGGATACGCTAATATGTTTCCCTGTTTTGATATCTACGACTCTGTAGGTTGTTTCCCGTTGTGAAAGCCCTGCTTTTGCTTGTGTGCATGCCATTGTTCTTGTTGCTTCACAGGTAAAGCTTGTCAATTTGCCTTGTTCTCTTTTGTTTTATTTTTCTTTTTCTTTTGTTTTCTTATTTGTGTCTTGTTCAAAGAAGGGTGGTTAATTTTGGTGGGATAAATTAAGTTCTTGTCATGCTCTCTATGCTGTGTAAGCCTGATGATTGTGTGATGATACACCTGATACGAAAAGAAAAGAAAAAGACATCCTAAGTGCAGCCATTTAGAACGTTCCAAGGATTTTGAATTTTTTTTATATTTTATTATTTTATGTTTTTGAATTGTTTTGATGTATAATAAATTTTAAAAATTAAAAATTATTATTTAAATATATTTTCAAACAAAAAACATTTTAAAAATAACCATTATTATAATTAAAAAAAAAACACTAGCAGATGAACTTTGCATTGCACCATTTGATTCTGCAATGACAAGATGTGGCCCAAGTGTTCTGGGGTTAAGCCTTCCAAGGTAGATTAGGGAATGCATTAATCATATGTCAACAAAGCAATGGATCTTCTTCTTGCTGAGTTCCATAGGGCTTGCATCTACACTGTCCCAAAGCACACAGTCGTTTTTAATCCCAGGAGCTTTACACAAGTGTGTTTAAATAATACATCAAAATAAATCAAAAGGATCTTGAATATCCTTTATTTGGTACAAGCTTTATGAACAATAGAGGATACAAAAGGCGAGATCAGAGAGACTGGAAACTGGGGAAAGAGTTCCTTCTCTTAAAATTCTATTAGGGTGATATGGAGTCTGCTATCAACCTCCTGTTGCAATCCTCTGTACGTATGAACACCATAAGAATTCCAATGTTCTATGTTTCAGTAGATCAAATGATGACCCTGTGAATTCTTGTCTCTATCTTTCAAACATTTCATCTTCGATTAACAGATAACAGCGCATCTGAAGGTGTTTCTATTATGTAAATGATTTACTTAGAGAACCTATCCAATATCCATGTCCTAGTTTCAATCTTGAAACAATTTCTGAAAGTGGCAAGATCGTCAACTGGGAAGAGCCTAAAGTTAAATCTGCGTCGAAGTGAATGTTTTCTGAAGTTTCCTCTAAGTTGCAGTCCCTCACTTGTGGGCAACCATCAATTTTTCACCGGAAGGAAAAGCGCTACAATTTTCTCGTAGCTATTTTTGTGGTTCTTCGTTACTTTGGAACTTTATGACAGAATTATTGATGAACGATTTTCGCACACCACTTTCATTAATTTATCAACGTATAAAAACAGAAGAAGTTAAGAAGGTTTGTTACAGATTCTACAGATTGCAATTGATATATACAGCTAAGAAAGATTTTAAACAAATCAATTTTGAATGAGACATAGCATTATCCTAGGACTACAGTAACATAGGTTAGTTAGAACACACATTAGTTTTCTGTTATGCCATCTTAAGATGGAGTACGGGTCTCCAATCTTGAATTTGAGATGAATAAATCATTGTCTAGGAACAGGCTTAGTAAGAGCATTAACGAGTTGATTTTCAGAGAAAACATGAATGACATAGAGAGCACCACTTTGGACTTGATTGCGAATAAAATAAAAATCAATAGCAACATGCTTCATTCTTGAATGAAAAGCCAGGTTGGAACAAAGTTGGGTGGCTCTAACATTGTCACAATAAATGGCTGGACAACATGGAAGCTTAATAACAAGATCAATTAAGAGTGAACAAAGCCATTTTGGTTCAGCAACGGTAATGGAAACAAAGCGATATTCTGCCTCTGTGAATGATCTGGCTATAGTTCGTTGCTTTTTAGAGCTCTAGGAGATGGGATTTTTGCCAAGATAAACAACATAGGCCCTTTGTGGAGCAGAATGTGTCTTTGTCGTTAGCCCAATCAGCATCAAAGAAGTGACACCAAGAACTATGAGAGCTGGAGCCTAAGTAAGGTCATCAAGGTATTGTGTTTCGACTGGTGGGATTTACAGTAGTTAAGAAGGGAGATGGTTCTGGCATTGTTGTTTGTAAGGAGGCTTCAAAGTTTAATAATTTTTCATGAAGTTCTTTAAGGATAATTAAGGAATCTCTAGGTTAAGTAACATGAATCAGTTCCTTGTAGTCATCTCCAAGACCATATAGGACTTTCTATGTGAGATCCTTTGTATCAAGTGGAACTCCAAGAAGAGCCACTTCATCGAATCACACTTTTATGGTATGTAAAAATACAAACATGCTTTTAAAACTTTTTGTAAGGCTTTTTAATTGAGTTTTAACCTATTTAATACGTCCATGAGAGGGCTTGGCGTAAGTGTTAGTCAATATAGTCCATGCTTCACATGAAATTTTGGATTGAGCAATGAATGGAATAATGGTTGGGGATAGGGAGCCAATGATGGCATTGAGAATGAGTTGGTCTTATCTGATCCAAAGAATATGTTCTGGGTTTTGGATGATGGTGCTATTGTGAGGGAGGTTGGTGGTTGGACATGGTTTTGATCCATCAATATAGCCTAGGAGGTCATACCCAATGAATAAGGTATGAAATTGCAATTTCTAGGAGATGTAGTTGTTGGATGTTAGTTTAAGAGGAGTTTGGGCAGCCACGTTGATGATGACAAGGGTATTATGAGTTTTTTTCATGTTATGAATAATGGTGTGAAAAGAGTTGTTGGCCATGAGTGAGGGAAAGCTAAGAAAGAAAGAGAAGAGTTGGTTATCACTTAGATAAACTCTGATAACAGAAGACTAATGAGTGTTCTAACTAACTTTTGTCAGTTTATTTATTGAAACTTCAGATTTTAATTCGTAAAGTGTTAAAAAGGGACCTCCATTTTATTGCTCATGCCAAGTATTCGTGACTAATAGATCTTATGAACTGCCTATATAGCTCATATTTCTTGAATCTTACTTAAATCTCACCTCATTTTCCATCAGCATCTATTACGAATCTTTATTCTACTATTGTAGTCTTCAAATTTAAGAAACATAGTTCTAGAAATATTTTTATCAGAAACTATGAATGGTTATCTTTCTCAGCCCGACTTGCCATCCTGATTGAAATCTAACTTAGAAGTAAATAAAGCTAATAACTAAGCAGTGGTCTATAAGTGGTAAGAGATAAGAGAGCAAGATTTGTTTGTGGCATTTCTTCCTTTATTTTTGTTGTAGATCCCATTCTTCCTGTTGACTTCTTTTCTCCTTTTCCCCTAATTTCAATTAGTCTTTGAATTTAAAGAGGGTTATTATAAAGACATCGGAGATCGAGAAGACTACAAGAAGATTGAGAGCGTTAAACATTATTTGAAATGTTTAAAATCTTACATGAAACTATATATGGCTCTGGTTCAAGTTGTTGGAAATTTGTTTTAATTAAACAAATTATAGGTGAATGAGAAATTAATCTCAAAGAACCCTTGATTTTTCTAGATTTAATTCTTGATTTATGGTGTCTAATTCAAGGTTATTAATGATGAGAATTAATTCTTCAACATTTTAGCTTCAAAAATTCACTATATAAGGGGATGAATAAAGAGTTTTTAATTGAATTTTTTTAGATTTTACACACTCCTCCTCACCTCATTTTTAGTGTTTTTCTTTTTCTTTTTATGCTTTGATTTTTCTCCCAAATCTAGAATCTAGGTTCATCTTGTTGAGAGATATTTGAGTTACATAATCTTTGGTTCAAAGATCTTGTTTAAAAGTGCATCTAAACCAAGATGGAGTTATTGGAGTCTTGAGAGACATATTGCAAGCATCCTAATTGCACAACTAAGGAGCAATAAAACTTTAAGGAAAAATGATTCATTCTTGACAACAACAAAATATTCATTATTTTAAAGTGCTTCAACAAATAAGTACAATTCTTGTTTTAATTTAAGCATAGTTAATTTTATTATTAATATGCATGCTAATTTGTTTTATATCAATTGCAAATTTGAATATATGCTTAGTATTGAAAGCATGTTTTCTATTAATTTTACTTTTGCATGCTTATTTATTTAAATTTCTATGAACTCTAGGTTTTCATTGAAAACTTTCTTATGTTTAGCATGTCTTGTTATGATACATTAAGCATCATTACTCACTGGTCTAATATATATATATATATATATATATAAACTATGGTTTTACAATCTTAAGGTTTTATTCTTTTTATATTAGAATAATGAAAATAATAATATAAATTAATTATGAAAGAGGTTCTTAGCATCTTTAAAATTTAATTTATTATTTAACTTTCTTTCAAGTTTTTATATTCACTTATATGGATTTAATTTTATTTCTATATACTTTAATCTATAACCTTTTGGTATGCTATGATTTTTTTTTTAATTTTAGAAGATTTCTATATATATTTGTTTTAAAGTTTAGTTTATATTTTAAAATTAATTTTCATGATATTTGGATGGTTTGATACTTGTCATAAATCTTATTAATTTATATTTTCCAATAAATAAATTATTAATTTGTTTATGATAATTTATATTATCTTGTTTATACTTTATAAGATTGACTTTTGTTCACATATACATTATTATTCACATAAACAAAAAGTTAGTGTGATGAATAGATACGATTTATAAAGTTTTATACGAGAAGATTGAATTTTAAATGGGACCGTTTGTAACCCCTTCAATCTTTCCTGAGAATATACTTAGTGAAAATATTATTCAAATGATACTATTTTATACATGGTATAGTTCGTAAGTGAAATAATGATGATTGAATAAATCTTAGTGAGCAAAATAGGGCTTAACATAATAATCTAAAGAAATGAATGATTGTGGATTATATCTTGAATAATTTAAATATTTTAATTTTAAATTTTGTTTTTTTCAAGTTTTATTTTATTACTTTCTTATTGTGAAGCCAGGATATTTATTTAAAAATATTAATGGCTATTTATTTTTATAGATTATATAATGTCTTTTACTCTTTCAACTCAAGATTTGGTTGTGCCAACAAAATGTTACTTTGACAAGTGCTACTTTGGTAGTGAGGATTCCACCATCACTTTCTATGGTGCATTGTGAGAAACCTGAGAAGTTCAATGGATTGAACTTTAAGAGGTGGCAACAACAGATATCATTCTATTTGACCACCTTGAACTTGGCAAAGTTCTTAACAAAGAAAGCACTAAAATCATTAGAAAATGAATCTAACCATACTATTGTGATATATATGGATGTGTAGAATCATATTGTTTTCATGTGTAAGAACTACATCTTGAATGGGTTGGACAATACACTATATGATGTGTATAGTTCAATCAAGAGTGCAAAAGTATTATAGAAAGCTTTAGACAATAAGTACAAAGTTGAAGATGACGGTATAAAAAATCTATAATCAGCAAATTTCTAGATTTTAAGATGGTTGATTCAAGGACCATAATGAGCCAAGTTCAAAATTTCAATCATGATATACATGTTGAAATTATATCTTTAAGTGAGTCATTTTGAGTGGCTACAATCATTAAAAACTTATCATCATCTTGAAAAGACTTCTAGAACTATCTTAAGCATAAGCGTAAAGAGATGGGACTTGAAGACCTCATTTTAAGCTTGATTTGAAGTTGAGAATAGAAAGGGACAATAAGTTATTCAAAAGGGAGAACCAACTCTTTTGGTGTCCCAAAAGCAAATATTGTGGAACAAATAGTAAATCCCCACAATAAAAACTTCAAAATAAGTTTGTTGTGAAAGGTAAAACAATTGTTAAGAAGTTCAATGACAAATGTTTTATCTGCAACAAGATTGGATATCTAGTCAAAGACTGCAAAAATAAGGATAAGTAAGGAAACCCTACAAAAAGGATTGTTCAAGCCAATTTCACTGAGGTTGATCACCTCACTAATAAAGTTTCATAAATGAAATTGTCTTGTGTTGTTTCTGAAGGTAACCTTATCAATAATCATGAGCAGTGGTGGGTTGATACTAGTGATACAAGACATGTATGCATAGAGAAGATGATGTTTTCCACTTACAAAAAAATGGATGAATAAAAACTTATGCACGAGTAATTCATCAACCTCTAAAGTACTGGTTTTGGAAATGTCATACTAAAGATGACCTCTAGAAAGCTTCTCACCATCAACAATGTATTGTATGTTCCTGACATTAGAAAAAATTTAGTATTTGGCTCATTGTTCAGAGAAAATGGTTTTAAGATGGTTTTTTAGAGTGGTAAATTTATATTTTCTAAGAGTGGTATGTTTGTAGAAAAAAAAAATATATGTGTGATGTTCGCTTTAAAATAAATGTAATAACCATTTTAACCAATGATGAGAAAAAAACTAAAAATATCTCTTCTTCTTATTTGCTTGAGTCATGTGATATGTGGCATGAAATGTTAGATCATGCAAGTTATAATTATATACAAAGGTTAATAAACTATGAATTATTACCAAGTATGATTTTTTAGAAAAGTGTTATAATTTTCTTATAGCTATTTTTATGTGTGATGTTCGCTTTAAAATAAATGTAATAACCATTTTAACCAATGATGAGAAAAAAAATAAAAATATCTCTTCTTTTTATTTGCTTGAGTCATATGATATGTGGCATGAAATGTTAGATCATGCAAATTATAATTATATACAAAGGTTAATAAACCATGAATTATTACCAAGTATGACTTTTTAGAAAAGTGTTATAATTTTCTTATGGCTATTTTTATGGTTCTTTTTTTTACCTTGGAACTTTATTTACTAAAACTTTAGATTTTAATTTGTAAAGTGTTAAAAAGGGACCTCCATTTTATTGCCAATTCCAAGTACTCATGAATAATAGATCTTATGGTCTGCCCATATAGCTTGTATTTCTTGAGTTTTACTTGAATCTCACCTCATTTTCCATTAGCATCCATTACAAATCCTTATTCTACCTATTATTGTCTTCAAATTTAAGAAATTGATGATGCTAGGAAAATAAAAGCAACTTAAGAGCAAGACTTTTACATTGGATAGTCAAATAATCTCTTGATTTCAGAAGTTGGATTCATTCTCCCTAACCGAAATGGTCGATATCAAATACCTAGAGTTTGGATAACCATAGTGGTTGATGGTCAATACTTGCAAAAAGGTCCCTCTCTCTTGAATTTAGAGACTCTCTGATATTTAAGTAAGTATATTTTCTAAAGAGAAAAATAGGTTGGGGGGCAAGATCTTTTTAGATAGGATCTTGTAGAGAGAGAGACTTATAAAATATGTATGTGGAAAATATTCAGAAAAATAAAAAGATTACCCTTTTTTTTTCTTATGCCTCCCCTTTTATATAGTTTGTCATTCTTATTCTTTTATGGAGAGAAGGGCTTAAAGATCATATTTCCTTTATAGCATCAAATATCTTTGACTTTATAGAGGAAAAATATATTTGACTAGGCCCAAGGATGTTGAGTGTAACAACCTTGCTAGAGCAATATATATACTTAGGGTCAGAGCTTGATTAAGCCCAAGAATATTGGGTTTGGTAACCTTACCAGACCCATGTATGCTTGGGCTCAACCCAAATATGTTAGGTTTGGTAGCCTTATGAGACCCATGTATGTTTGGGCTCAACCCAAGAAAGCTGGGTTTAGTAGCCTTGCCAAACCTATATATGCTTGGGTTCAATCCAAGAATGTTGGGTCTAGCAGTCTTGCCAACCTTGTATGTTTGGGCTCAACACTTAGCTTAGCCATGTATACTTGGGCTCAAGGCTTGTTTGGGCCATCACCCGACCCTTAGTTCTTCTCAACAAGGATTTAAGTAAAAAATAACATATTTGAAAAATATTGATCCATCAATTGCCTCCCAAGTCTTTGTGTATTCAATATATAGATTTTGAAAGGTCAGCATCTTTAATGAAAGATTTTTTCACCTTCCATGTGATATTTGTCTATCCCACGCAGAACTATTAGGATCCTTGGGTCTAGGTGACTCGTTCTTATTAAGGCATGTGTCCTTTAAGAAGCAAAAGGGTGGCTTGTATTTAATGTGGTAATTGAATGAATTTCTACAAATTTAAGATGATATGAAAGGTCATTCATCCAATTGTGAGAGTGAAAAGATGTTCCCTTTATAAACCTAATCATTATTGTTTGTCTTTTCTTTTACTTTTACCTTCTGTGATTTTCTGGGAAAAAAAAACTTCTTTACCAAAAACCTCAAACTAGTTTTGTTTTACATTAATAAGAAAACTTTATTATAGGTATCTTCCATCTCAAGCTTCTTTTCCTTCTTTTACTTTTAAATAGAAATATGAACCCCAAAAGAGTCAGATTTGTCTCTAGAAAAAAAGATGTCACTGTCTTTGCATAGGAGTTTAAGTTTCAACCCGAGACAAGGGCGAGTAGTAGAGGACAATGGTTCATCAAACTGAGCCTTAGAACTAGAAGGGGTGTAGCCCTAGCATCCGCCTTAGACAAGGGGAAATTGGTTCTCTCCACAGGAGAAGTACTTCTCCTGCTGTTTCCAGCGAACCTTAGGTGAGAGGCAGGCCTTAAACCCTAAAGGAAAACACTTCTAACACACTAAGTGCAAAGGATAAAGAGTTTGTTACTCGCTTACAATCAGGAAAATATATAACTCAAATGCTCTATAAGGCTGAGCGTATTAGCCAGGAGACCTTAGGCTCTACTCAAGATCAATTCTAAATTATAGGTCTCATTTGTATGTATACGTTGGGGTACACCTTCCCTATACAAGAATTTATGAGGGAAGTTTTTAGATATTATTAGCTACGTCCAAGCCAGCTACATCCTAACGGGTGAATAATCTTATTAGTTTTTGATAAGTTTCTTAGGCTTGTAGGAATCGAGCTTAGAGTTAGTGTCTTTAGGACCTGTTACCATCTAGTTGTTAGCACCGATAATGGTAATGACATGTGTTAGTTCTTTACCTTCGTCAACTGACCCACTAAAGTTATGAAGGGAACTCTGCAGATAAAACTTGCCTTTGTCAAAAACATAGAGGGAGAGGTGGGATGTAACATATTTAGGGTTGTTCCCACTATTAGAAGGTATTTCCCCTGATGTCAACAATAGACCTCGTCTGGGTTCAGATGAGAAGAAGACATATGTTGTATTAGCATTGACCTCAATCGAGTACGAAGTCAATAGGATGGCTAGAGGGCATTACCAAGCCCTCCCTTTCCTTTTTGGTTTATGTTTCATGTGTTCACTGTTGGCTTTATTTTTGTGCAAAAATGACAACTGAAAGAGAATGAAAGACTTCAGTCAAGTCTACAGAGAAAAGTTCACAATGAGAGTTTTTGTCTTATACCTTAAGTAGAGGCAAGACTAAAGAAGAGATGGAAGGCAGCCCCATCATCATCGGTGAATTCTCGATTGCTAAGAGAACTATGGTGGGAGTCAGAACTCCTATAGAAAGAGAAGTTAGGGGCAGTCGTACTCTCCCAACCAGGCGTCAAATAGATTTGACTCCTTCTAATATGATTGCGGGCGTTGCTGCCCCACTTCAAACTAAAAAGGATCTCCATCTTTGTGGAGACTAGTTCTTCAGCCCTAACCTTAGAGGCTCATGTGGTGGTTTTTCCTTTGCCTCAACTACCAGCCTTATCTGTAAAGGTTGCAATAGCTAGGTTGTCCTTGAGGAGGTTGATTTAAAGAATGCTTTTACCAACCTCATTTTTGGTT
>Ga0325403_1003458_pt1 | contig 14411 bp, 6 predicted proteins | sample PopdelMetagenome_19_FD_205665 | JGI IMG/M metagenome (GOLD analysis project Ga0325403, IMG submission 205665) | Populus deltoides microbial communities from Bellville, Georgia, United States - Xylem-PdKOR-R4 | ecosystem: Host-associated > Plants > Phyllosphere > Stem > Wood/Secondary xylem...
ATTTAATTTCAAAGTTAAATGAGTAATTTTACTGTATATTAAAAAATAAAATTACCAAACCGATCATGTACAGTTAGCAAAAAAAAAAAACAATTATATCATAATGAAAAAAACTATATTACTTTCATTATCTAGTTGAAGTTTTAAGGATAAAATATCAATATAGTAATGATGTAATATATATGTATATTAGGGCAGAGTAACTTTCCTTACATTTGTAGTTTTTTTTTTTTTTTTAATGAAATTACTCCACTAGTATCCTTACGTGTATGCTTGAGAGCTTTCAAAAGCAAACATTTCTTTTTTCAAAGCACGCATGACATCATATAGTATTAGTACTAGTTACATGAGCTATACGATGCCGCGGAATTTTTTTTACATAAAAAATATAAAAAAAAACTAAAATTTAAAAGTGTTATGTTTTTCTGTAAAGCTATATCCAAAAGTTTTGGGTTTGGCTACAACGACTGACCTAAAAGTAATATTTATAATATTAATAATAACATTAAACTTGCATGATCCAAGTTTAAGTGAGTCTGACTGCAACACCGGACCCAAGAATATTGGATGTGGGTCTGGCTATAAGGTCGTGTCATAAAAGTGTGATAATTAAATAGATTAATTAAAAAGAAAAAAACAAAGAAAAAAACCAATATGAAGAAAAAAAACTAATGAAGAAAAAGAAAAAAATCTGAATTAATTGGGTTAACCTTTCAAATCAGGTTAACCTGTAAAACCCGGGATTCGCGTCATGAAAGTTTGATAACTAAATAGAAAAAAAAATTGACGGGTTTACCAAGAATTAACTGGGTTAACCCATCATACCAAGTTAACTCGTCAAACCCAGGATACGTGTCATGAAAGTCTGAAAATTAAATAGAAAGAAATTTAACATTAACAAACTAAACTAAACGGAAAAAATTTATTAAAAAGAAAAAAAATCCAGGTTAACTCGTCAAACCAGGTTAACCCATCAAACCTGGGATCCGTATCATGAAAATCTGATAACTAAATAAAAAATTTTTAACATTAACAAACTAAATCAAACAAAAAAAATTCATTAAAAAAAACTGTTTTATAATATAATATAATACATTAATAAGTGAGAGGCGCGGGGAAGCTACAGTAGTTTCCCCACGCCTTTTATAGTATTACTTAATATTTGCTCGTGACATAATAGAATATTAGTATATTTGCCGAGGAATACTATGAGTTGAATTATTTTTTTAAAATAAAAAAAATATAAATAGTATAATGAATGTTTTAACAGTATTATTAAATCCAATCAATTAGTTTAATTTTAAAACCTCTCAACTTGACTCATTGTCTAACTCAAATTTCAAATTAAACTGCATGAGAACTGATCCAAAGTAAATCATTTAATTTAATAGGTTAAAAGATAACTTGGATGACCGGTAAAAATATTACATAAATTTTTAAAAAAAACTTTAAAATAATAATTTTTTTAATATTGAAACGATGTCAAATTGGATCGACATCAATCACACTGCGACCTAGGTCATAAACATCAATGGGTTTAATAAATTTTTTGCTTTTTAAATTATTTTTATTTCATTTTATGATAAAATTAGATGCTTGCAAAATCAAGCATCAACCCTAAAAAAATATTTATTTAAGATCATGATGACACTATAAAAAGTAGAAAAAATAAACCATAAATTCAATTCCCTAACCAATCCAATACTAAAGAAGAATGAAATAAAAAAAAAACAATTAGAAAAAATAAAAGACCAAAAAACTAAAAAACAAACATATCAGGTTTGATGTGTAAACTAACTAAGCTCATGAATCGGGTAACTCGAGTCAACACATCAAACCCACAAACTAGGTAATGGATTCCATTGAGATTAAAAACTTTTTTTTCTAAATTATTTTTTATTTAACTATATGATAACAAAAATAGACGATTGTAAAATTGAACGTCAAATCAATACCAAGACTTTTTTTTAAGACTATGATAACCTTGTAGAAAGCAAAACGAAACAAATTATAAAACTTAATTCTCAATCAGCCCACTATCGAAGGATAAAAAAAAAAAGAGAAAAGTTAAACTTGCTAAACCCGTCAACAGGCCCGTGAGTTTTCTAAAATTTAATAACATGTGTTTTTTTAAAACTATTTTTTTAACTATATGATAAATAGAAAAATAGATAAACATATAATCGAGTTTAATTAGTAAAAAAAAAACCACCGATAAACCTATGAACCGAGACAACCAGGATTACTTCGCTAAACTAGCAAACCAGGTGATTAACTCCACAAAGTTAATAATCTAGTTTTTTTAAAATCAGTTTATATTTAAATGAACTTTTTAAAATATAGACCATACCGTAATGCTATGATATTTTTCTGATACTAATCCGATGCTGAGATATTTTTTTGATACCGCAATAACCATAAAAAAAATCAAAATAAATTATCGACTCTAAATTCCTATAAAATAAAATAAAATAAAATAATCAAATGAAAAAAAATGTTCAAATGAAAAAAATATGGATTAATATTTTAATCCATATTTAATAATTAATAATAATACTTAATAATTAATTATCAAAACTGTAAGAAAATAAAAAAAATAAATCATTGATGATTAAAAGGGTATTTAGCTTAGAGGTATAGTAATTTTTTTTGTGAAACTCATATAAAAAATATGCATTTTTTATTTTTATAAAATTAATTTGTACTTTGAAAAAATTATATCTTTTAAAAAAACCAACCAGATTTTCAAGCAAAATACATACTAAAGTGGGCTTTTAGGACATGAAAGGTATTGGTATTGGCTTAAGTAGCTTTACGAGCACTTGATATTGGCTTGTATTTATGTGTTCCTAGTGCATATTGTGTGAGGTATTTATTTACGGAGCCTGATGAAGTCCCAAACAAGTAGCCTACCAACTGATTTTTGGATTGAATAATTAGTTAATTAATTAGTTCTAATAATTTTATTTATTTTCTCTAACCGAGATGGTTAATAATTTATATTTGGTACTTGGTAGATTAATATGGCTTGTGACTAGTGCCTGCAAAAGATTTTTTTTAATGAAAATAGGGACTCTCCGATATTTAAATAATTATATTTTTAGAGAGAGAATATAATGATATTCTAGAGAGAAATGCTTTGAAAATATATATGTAATAGAAAATGAAGATTGTGAACTTTTGTTCTGAATGTCTCATAGTATATTTATAACTCATGTGTCTTATCCTTTTATGGAGATGAGTAACTGAAGTGTAATTTTATCATTGTGAATTTTTGAGTTATATTATGAGCTATATTACATTCATTTTATCTAGCTAAAAGATGAAGACATGACAGGTCATTAAAGACTTTAATACATCTAATGGTGTTGGCGGAATGTAGACTTATTTAATTAAACCTATTTGTTAAGATATAAATCATCTAAGATTTTATGTAAAAATCTATAGAATTGATGGCGTTATATTAGGGTATTATGTTTGAATCTGTAAGTGTAGCGAATCTAGTCATGTTTGGGTTGTGATGACAAAAATCTTTAGGCTCGACACTTTCAGGAAACACGCGTTAGACCCACCCTGTTATCTTGACAGTACATCAGGCCAAGCTATTGGGCTTGACAGCACCTGCCAGACCCAAATGATGCCTTGGTCTGGATGGCGCCAAACTCAGGTTGCGCCTGGGCCTAGCGTACAACTAGGCCCAAGCGTTGTGTCTAGCACCATTTGCCAAACCCAAACATATGATGTGGTAGCGTCAGCCGACAACATTGGGTTTGGTAGGTACAGACCCAGGTGTTGTCCGGGTCTAGTGGTGGCCAGACTCATCATGCTTGGACATGATGCATTGTCAAGCTTAATCGTTGCTAGGTTTGGCTAATGCCTGGGCTTGGTGTCTTGCCATACCCAATCATGGCTGGTAACGCCAAACTCAGCGCCCCTTTATTGGCGTGTGTTTCTGCTAATGCATGTAAGCTCCACATACTTGAAAATTAAAATATATATATATATATATATATCTTTATATTTTTCTTAATCCTTATATTTTTCTGAATCCTGAATTTATGTACGTGTGTAGAAGGGAAGTTTTAGTGGAACGACTTGAACAAATGTCCAAAGTTTTTATGAACGAAAGTAATCGAGGGAAAACAAAAAACTACACTGAGAATTGACTTAAAGACATCAAATTAATGTGGGCCAAGGAAAATTCTTCCGAACAAGAACAAAACGGAAACCCACAAAGATTTTTTTAACAGACAGGACGTCCTTGAATATGCAAATTAATGTAGACAATGAATATGAGATCACCACATATAATAGAAAGTCACTCTTCACCTCCATCCTAGTTTTTGCCCAGCAAATGCAAATACGAATACAAAACTAGGAATTGATCATTTTTGTTTTGGAGATTAATGAGGGCAAATATTTAAGGAGGAAGGAACTGTTTGGTATTAAATTAATATTTTTTTAGTTTTTTTTATTTTTTTAATGTATTAATGTCAAAAATAAATAAAAATACATTGTTCGGATATATTTTCAAATAAAAAACACTGAAAAGCAATCACTACTATACTTCTAAACAGGCTCAAAGTATCATCCATTAGTCTGTGCACACACTTGTTTACACACCATAATATTCAACCAATAAAACGAATATGGTATTTTTTTTTTGGATAAATTTATAGCTAAGCTAACACTCATGTACTTCCTTCTCGCCCGAGTATATAACAAATTCCAATCTCTTATTTACAACAATATATATATATATAACCAAAATTTACTAACTTAATTGAAAAACACTCTAAAAAGTAATCTCTATAACACTCTTAAACATGCTCAAAATATCATACGGGAGTACACACATTTGCTTACATACCATAATATTAAACCAATAAAGGAATATGATAAAGAAAAATGAGGATCAATATTGAAATAAGAAATACAAAAAAATTTTTATTGAAAGGTGAAATTTAAAAGAAAAATCAATTGAACAAGTGGTAAAAAAAAACAAAAGAATGAGGATCAAATTGAAAAAAAATATTACACATTAGGATTGAAGGGTGAAACTAAATATAAATAAAACTTCCACAAAAAATCAAGAATAAAAATTAGAAATCAAAATAATAAGAATTTAAGTTGAAATAACAATAACAAACAGGACCAAACTATAATTTTCAGGGAATGAGAGAAAAAAAAGCTCAAGCGGTGACAAACCACCCCATCACTATCTACATGCACCGCATCAACAAAAAAATGATACAACAACGTTTCTAATGACATAGCTGAAGGGGAGTTTTGGTAGTTGGGAGGCCCTAACAATGTTTTTGTTTTTTTTTTTTGTATTTTATATTTATTCAAATACTAAATTGCCCCTTAACTGACCTGATAATAGAGAAAATATCTTTATGAAATGATAAAAAAAGCCCCTTGAAATCAATTTTAGGTTCTAATAATATTTTGATCGTTTTACCGTACATTTTAATTTTTATTTATTTTTTATATTTAATCAAATATCAAATTTTCATTTAGCTGATATAATAATAACAATAACAATAAACCATTGTGAAAATATCAAAAAGCAAAAAGACAGTGTAATTTTTTCTGTTTAAAAACAATTTGGTTGTTTATAAAATGTAAAAAGACTTTTTCTGCTCTCAAAAAATTGTGGTAATGATTAATACGTTTTATAAAAACATCATGATGCTCCAGTAACAAGTATTCATATTTTTTTATGCGAAGGCTAAAACTACCGTTATAGTACTGTTCTAGTTAATAGTATTTTCACTATACGTACGTGAACAATATTTTTGAAAGCAGAATATTTATTTCGTGTTAATAGGAAGTCCCATTTTTCATTACAATTATGATTCTGCTATCAACCTTTTACTATATATCGGGAATTCTAGGTTTAAGTTTTTAAATATTAGCCACGTTTCATCTTAACAGGGAGAAGGTAAAAAGGAGAACATAATATATATAGAAGATAGCAGACAACACCACTCGTACGCAAGGCTACTATATGTAGTCTGTCTTAGAATGAGCACAAAGTTGGAGCTCAAAGCTTGGGAAATTCTTTTGGTATCAAATAAAACCCTTTTTCATAGCATCTTATGAACTGTCTTGTGTTAAGTCCTCTCTTAATTAAATTGGAATAATCGGTGGACGAATTTCATGTCACTAATATAGTAAATACTGCAGATCTGTGGTAATTGTGAAGCTGTTTCAAATTTCATTGGAGATCAAGGGAGTCAAGGGAGAGTAGGGGTGGTGCAATGTGGAGTTGGCAATCAAATGAGAAGTTATAGATGCTTCACCTTGTTACGTTTACTGAGATTTGTTTCTTTGGAAACTTGGGTTTCTGTGCTTGCATTTTCATGCTACGCTAAAAAAAATATATAATTTCCAGATTGATTGTAACAATTATATTTTCTGGGTTCTGTATTGTTTGATTTGAAAAGCTTCTCTTTGTGTTCAGTGAAGGGACAAATGAGAAAAATATTTATGAGAGATGGAATCATGGGCGAAAAGCAACGGGATTTATTGAAATTCATGTGATAGAACATATATATTGAGCACATCACTACATGTGCTTATGTGCTCAGAAGCCTTTAATTAGCTCTCTTATTTCACACCGCTATACATATATAGAGGTGCAATACCTTAGTTTGTGATACTTAATTCTATCACTGGCTGGCTAGTAGCTACTAGGTTCATGGGCAGAAGATAACCTTATAGTTGGTCCCAGTGGGGCAAGTAAACAAACTTGTAGGATCATCCTTAGGATAACTATAAGCATCTGGGCACTTCTCCTTGAAATACCTTGAGAAAGGAGTAGGACTACAGGTGCCTGAATTGCAACAATACTCGTCAGTTTTGAACACAGGACATGGTCCATTGCACCCTCCAGGGACCTTCAATTCATTAGGGCACTGTCCAACGATATCTGCTGTGCATTTGATCACGCGGGTACAACCTGCAGAGGCCGAGCTGAATTCCATAGGAACATTAAATCCATCAATGTTAGAGATATCAATGAAATCTTGGTTTGCAAATTGGCCAATTGCGTATTCGGCTAGGGTGTTAGGGGGTGAACCATAGCCTTGGCATTCTAGGAGCCCATTGCAGTCACCAGTCTCGCACTTGCCCTTTCCAGCACCATCAAATTGGCAATTGGTTCGAGCCCAAATGCGTGCTTGTGTGGTGCCAGGGGCAGCACTAATGGTCCATTTCTCACCATTGTTAAGCTTCCTGCCACCACCAGGCTTAGCTGCAGCCCAAACCGTGTAGGGACATTTGTTTGTTATATCAAATGTGGCTGCATGGACAGAGGGGAAATGAAGGGCAGCAAAAAGGAAGGAAAAGATTGAGAGGGTTTTAAGGGAGCTCATTCTGGAGTTCGAGTGAAGGCAAGTTCTATAGGTTTTTTGTTTTTGTAGTAGCTAGTGTGGGTGAGGAGATGCAGATGCAGGGGGAGTTTATATAGCAATTGGGTTGGCTATGGCTGCTTTCCACGCTTCAATGTGATTGGGTGATTAATTTTCGTTTGCTGGAAAAATTAAGGGATGGTATTGATGGGTCTGCTTTGGCTTGACTTTAATACAAGACAAGCAACGAGGTTGCATTTACATACCATGTGTTCTCAATCCATCAACCAAGATATTTAATTTGAGGGTAATGAATTTTTAAAATTTTGAAAGAAAAATTAATAAAAAAAATCTATTTAATAATAATATTAATACTACTTGCTTATATAATTCGGTGATATTTTTAAATTTTGTCCTACATTTTACAATATTAAGAACAGGCTAGAATTATACCATAACATGTCGAGTTCAAAACTACACAAAATGTTGATAATTTCTTTACATATATATTGTCATGAATAAATTAACACATGCTTGTTTGCAAACTATTGTGGTATTTATAATATTGATGTTAAGTCTAATCATATTGTTGAACTACTTTGGTTTAATAAAATTCATCTCAAACTCCACTAATAACAATAATCCTAGTTAATTTAATTTGAAGGATTGATCTCTTGGTTAAGGAGGTATGTTTTCTTTTTATATTTTCTAGTTTCAAATCTTAAGATTAACAAATAGAACAATTTATTAGGAAAGAATTTAGTCTTTGTTAATGCACAATTTAACCCGAAATACTTTTAATATTGAATAAAAAAACAATAATTTTAATTTGAGGATGGGTTGTGAATTGGATTTGTCGCACGTGTACAGCGTCGCGATGAATATCTTAATATTAATTTGCTTCTTCTTTTTTCATATATATATATATATATATATATATATATGGTGCTTGTACTCCTTCTCCTTCTTATTGGAGCATACTACTCTTTTTTTCTTTTTTCTTCGTATTAATTGAATCCATTTACTTCGTCAATAGTTCACACACCTACATAACATCTTTAATTAGAGAATAAATTTTTTATTTTAAAATTATACAATTAAAAAAATAAATAATAAAATATAAACTCGTGAAAAACAATTTATTTTAACTAAATAAGATCACTCATCTATTTCTCTTAATTAATTAAATTTTTTTAATCATTTATTTTTCGTCTCAAACAGAAAAGTTTTAAGAATAGAAGAGTTATTGTGGATTAAAAAAAACATGCGGCAAACATGCTTTCAACTTCATGTAGGTTATCAACTAATGGCGTTATGATGAAGAGACAAAGGGACTCAAATAATATATAAAAAAAAGTAAGAGGATCTAATAAAAAAATAGAAGAATACAGGGACCAAATCCCAATTAAAACCTGAGATTTTTCTATCGACACACAGCTACGTGGAAAATCTTGTAAATGTGGTCGAGCCGTCTCGGCTTCTTATGCGTAGAAAATTCTTCAAAGGCTGCGACGATAATACGCGGCACCGATAAAGGCAGAGGTTGCCTAATCAATGAGTGTTAGAACTTAGAAGGAAAGCAATTTAATGTCAGTGCTACCAAATCTCGACGACTAGAGACTGGGAAGAAAAGTCTACAGAAATATCAGCAAGGATAATTCTGGCATCAACAATTACGTCTTCCCCTTGCCCACTTTTTGGCGTTTCCATTGATCCTCAAAGGTAATGCAGCCGCTCTACAATTAATTTAAGCATCCATATAACTTTTCGACATGAATTTCACCATTTCATAAATTTTGATAATCTCTTTTAGAATTTTGTTTTTCTTTTATGAATTTCACCTATTAGTCATAAAATGAAAAACAAAAGTACGTGATATGCCGGCCAACCTAAATTTTTACTAGCATTTATGATAATATTTTCAAAGAAGTAAGAAAAAATTAAGGCACGAGGTAATTGACTTGATTGAATTTAATAAAATTAGTTAATTTAATAATATAATTTTTTTAAAATGTTGATAGTAAATAAAGTAAAAAAAATAATAACAATTAACTAGACAAAATAAACTTTCAATATCATATTTAAAAAGAGAAAAAAATCCGTTGAAAATTCATCATTATTTTATCATAGATGTTTCTCCACCACTAAAAATTGTTTTATTGAGATAATTCTATTATTATTATTATAAAACACTAAATGGCACATCAAAAGAAGTTTCAAGTGCCATTAAATTAACAACTTGAAAAACAAATCAAACAAAGTATTTTGAAAGGAACATTTCCTACTTATCTTGAAACCGAGGGAAGAAAAAAAAATGCAGATAGAATTGACTGGACTTGGAGACATCAAATTAATGTGGCTCAAGGAAAATTCTTCCGAACAAAAACAAAACGGAAACTTTTTGAATAGACAGGACGTCCTTGAATATGCAAATTAATGTAGACAGTGAATTTGAGATTATTATATACAATAGAAAGTCACTCTTCACCTCTATTGTAGTTTCTGCCCAGTAAATGCAAATACGAATACCAAACTGGGGCCCCAGTGTTTGCCTTTGACAAGTAACCAGTTTGGAACGCTACACCAACAATAATGCACTTCCAGAAGATTTTTTTTTTTTGGTGTCAAGATAAATATATTTTCATTACTGTATTTATTTTTGGTTCAGTTTATTTTTTATAAAAAAATAACTAAATTAATATTTAAAAAAATAAAACAAAACCAGTTCAAACCGACCGGTTTTGATTTAGTTTGGTTTTTTAGAACAAAAACTGGTTCAAATCAACCGGTTTCGGTGTGGCTCGTTTTTTCCGGTTTGGCTCGGTTTAAGTTTGGTTTTTTCAATTTCAAGCTTATAAAATCGAAACTGAACTGAACCAGTCGGTTTTTAAAAAATTCTAATCGGTTTAATTAATTTTTTTCACAATTTGATTTGTTTAAAAAAAATTTAGATTTTTCTTAATTTAATTAGTTTTTTAATTTTTTAACATTGTTCATGTATTTTCTCAAACTCGAGAAATTAGGTTTTCTCCCGCAAATCATGGTCTTGCTACATTCCTAGTCTTTTAATAATAATAGAAAAATTCTGGCTACATCATTATCTATCCGATTATTTAGCTCGTAAGGAAAGGACAAAAATGAGAGCAAATGCATTCAGATGGAAAGTATTAAAAATTATAAAAATAAAAATAAAAGAATAGAAGTAAATCAATTCAAATAGAAAAGATTCAAAATTGTAAATAAGGAAGAATTTGAGAGACTCCTCGAGTTCTTTTTCAAATCCTTATCTCTATCTTCAAATCAAAGATATACTCGATCTCTCTCCTCCTCTTATTCATCATTCCCTCTACCCTTGTGACCCTTTGATTCTTAGAGATAATTATATTTTATTTGGTTTGATTTTTTTAAAAAAATAATTAAATAAAATTTTTATTTTTTTAAATCAAAACCAGTTTAAACCAACCGATTTCAGTTTAAACTGATCTAGCTCGGTTTTTTCTTATTTAACTTGGTTTTTTCGGTTTGGGTTCGGTTTTTTGATTTCAGGCTTATAAAACCAAACCGGTCAGGTTTTTCAAAATTTTAACTATTTAATCGGTTTTTTTTACAGTTTGATTTTTTTTATTTTCTCAATTTAATCAATTTTTTAATTTTTTTATCTACCCATAATGATTATCATGTAATGTTAAGGAATTGTACTCTCAAGTTTGGCTACAAGAGGATGGTGACTTCCACCTGGTCAATGCTTCCATCTCCACGTACTCCCCCTTATGCTATTCCTCTTTTGTAGTAGTAGTAGTAGTAGTAGTAGTAATAATAATAATAATAATAATAATAAACCTATGGTATGTGTTAGCTATTAAAGATTATGTAAATAAAAAAAAACTACGTCATATCGGAGTTTTATTTATTGTGCACAAGTTTTAGCTTTTTGTTAAGAAAATTGAGAGATTGAAGAACAAAACTGATATTATTTCATTCCTGTTTTTTATGCTATCCATTTTAAACTTTAATTTTTTCATATTTTAATTTTTAATATTGAAAGAAGAGAAAGAAATTTATTGAAAATTTTAAAGAGAGAAAAAGTTCTCACGTTGTTGGATTCTAGTCACAAAAACTTTGATTTTAATATTTATAAATTTAACTTAAGAAAAAAAACTCAATGAAGATGGTTTTTACTTTCAGTAATGTTGGAAAAGTAGATTGGGTCTAAAAAAGACTTGGTATCATTTTAAGTTTTAACAGCGAATAAAATATATTTTGTTATTATAAATGGGTTATTATAGGTCAATAAGATATTTTTTCACCTTTTTAGGTGAAAAATGGTTGAAATATTGGTTTTTGGAAATTCAAAAACTTGGACCCTGATTTTTCAATCATTGGATCTACCTTCTATGATCGAAAAAAGTTGTAGAAGAACAATGCAGCATCTATTAAATTAAAAATAAGAAACAAAATTAGGAGTGTGCATCTAGGTGTTTGTATTTATAGGCCAAGTGTGAAGAAAAATTATTTTAGCCTAGGCACGCAAGCTTATCATTACTACAAAATTGTCAAATACAAATAAAAATACCGACGGAAAAATATTGTCAGAAAATTTTGGGTGCCATTTACCAATGGAACATAATGTCATTGTTTTCGTTGGTATTCATATAGGGAATTACCGGTGGAATTAAAGGAATGTAAAAAATGGGCAAATATTCCCTTAATATTTTTGTCGACAAATCTGACGTGTCAATATTGCCAAAGAATTTATTAATGAAAAAGAAACGTCACAATTTTCTATCAAGGAATCCATTGATAATATTTAAGTTATAATATGTCGCACGACCTCCCTTTCTCCCTCCATTTCTTCTTCTTCTACTTCTTCTTTCTACAGAAAATAACACTCATTTGCCCTTTTATTTTGTCATAAATCAAACTCTCATCATCACAAATACAACCACCTCAACACTCAGTCTGTCAGTATTTCTTTTCTGGTTCAATTTTTCTTTTTAAGATTCGTCATATCAAGTAAGCAAACCTAACTATTTTTTGTTGTAACCCATTTCTTTATGTTAATTTTTTGGCATTTTTGTGTAGTATATGTAATTTGTTTGTGTATTTATTTGTTTTATAACTTTTTCCTATTAAAATTTGTTGTATGAATGTATGATATGTACATGTTAAGGTTTGTTTGAGATTTTAAAAAATTATATTTGTTTGTCATTTGATGAAATTGAGTTTGATTTTGTAACTTGGGTGTTTTATAATGAAATAAATAATGGTTATTCAATGGGTGCGTTTCACATTTTGTTAATTTTATTTTTTTAGTTGAGAATTTTAGTAAATTTGGAGGAATTTGAATTTTCATAGAGAAAATTGTTAATGTTTAAAGCGTACTATTAAAACATATTGAATAAGTTTGAATTCAATCAATAATAGCTAATTAGTTGGGTAACGATAATTCATTTATTTCATATTATTAATTAGTATATGTTGTCATCAATATTCTATATAGATCTCATGTAAGTAATGGATGATCGTTCTTTGATATATCAAGTTTCGCCTGAAGGTTTGCACATGATGAATTATTGTAATGGAGTTGAAAGTTTTATTACTTATGGACTATCTAATCTGAAAAATATTAATGGAGACGATATTAGATGTCCATGTAAAATGTGTAAAAATAAAAATTTTCTCGATCCAAACGTTGTTACGATGCATCTTCTACAAAAAAAGATTCATGGAAAAATATTTATGTTGGTTTGCATACAGAGAAACCAATATTGCTTATGAGGTCATGGTAGAAAGGAGAGTTAGTTCAACTTCTAGTTATAGCAACATGCATGAAGTTGTAAATGATAATAATAATCCTGATAGAAATATAATGATGAATGCAATAAAAATGAATCAGAGTTATGCATGTAAATGTTCAATTGTAGATTAATAATCAAATGTAAACACAACTAGGTTTTTTGAACTTTTGAAAGATCTCGATAAATCATTATAGGATGAGTGCACAAGTCATAGTAAATTATTAGTCATTGCATAAGTGTTCACTATTAAGTCAAATCATGGGCTGAGTGAGGCCGGTTATGATCAAGAATCATCAAATAAGGGAGAAGCATTTTATTTGAAGGAAATAGGCTGAAAGAGAACTTCTATTATGATAAATTCATGATGAAATCCCTTGAACTAGGATATCAGAATTTTAGCATATATCCAAACTTTTGCATGTTGTACTAATATGAAAATATAAATTTTATCAAGTATAAAACATATGGACAGGCTCGATATAAACTCAAAACTGATATGGGAAGAACTCTTGTCACACATAGAAAATTGAGGTACTTTTTAATCAGACGTGGCCCAACATGGGGCCTAAAAAGATTATCATCTCTATATGTATTGGGTTTGGAATCATTACAAACCCAAGGGTGAAGGATCTGACACCTTACCATACTTATATGCATATAGACCCAGCAAATAGCTGAACCTAAGGTAGATGAGTCTTACATCTTGCCAAACCCATATACATTTGGGCTTAGCACATAGTTAAACCAAAGACAAGGGTCTAACGTCTTGCTAGATTCATATGCACTTGGGTTCAGCGTATAGCTGAACCTAAGACATTTGAGGGTGACACTTTAATAGATCCACATATAATTGGGCTCAACACGTAGTTGACTCAAGGATATTTGGGTCTGATACCTTGCCAGACCTACATGCACTTGGGCTCAACGCATAACTAAACCCAAAGATATTTGGATCTGATACCTTGCCAAACTCATATGCATTTGAACCTAACACATAATTGAACCCAAAGATGTTAAACCTCAAAACAATATCAGGCCCATGTCAACCTAGGCTTTGTGTCCAACCTAACCTAAATACATTGGGTTATTACCTTGTTTTTTACACTTTTAATCATGAATTTTTTAGCAAAGATATATTGATACATCAATGTGGTATATTTGTCAACAATTAATAATCTGAAGGCATTCATCCCACGAGCCTCTAGTTTGAAGACAGCATCTTTTAGTTGCCTTGTATGGTTCATGAAGGCTATCA
>Ga0325403_1003466_pt1 | contig 14402 bp, 10 predicted proteins | sample PopdelMetagenome_19_FD_205665 | JGI IMG/M metagenome (GOLD analysis project Ga0325403, IMG submission 205665) | Populus deltoides microbial communities from Bellville, Georgia, United States - Xylem-PdKOR-R4 | ecosystem: Host-associated > Plants > Phyllosphere > Stem > Wood/Secondary xylem...
TTAATATTTCAAGAGTTTGCGACTCGTGAATCACAAGGAGGAGGGACAAAAATTTAGAAATCTAGAGCGTTTTAAAAAAAACTACTTTTTTGCCTTAATGTTTTATACTCTCACGGCTCGTAAACCGTGGAGTAAAAAAATTGAAATGTTCTCGATTATAATCAAGGCTTCTTTCAAGGATGTGTGCGGATTTATTATTCCTAGAAAATTATTTTGAATATTTACCGCTCCAGATTTCTTTATCCAAATATTAACAGTGAATAATAACAAATTATTCCCAATAATATTTTGGATATTCGTCCTTTAAGGATTTTTTCTCCAAACATTAGCAGTGAATAATAGATAAATTCCCCCAAAATAAGATTTTTATTATTTTTGGAATATTGGTCAATACCCTTTGGAGTTTTACAAATATGTTGTAAAATCCAGAAATACAAGAAAATAATTTTTTGTTGTGTTTAGGAAATCCATACGAAAACACATTTTCAAAACTTCAAATATTTGTTTTTTTATATGAAAAAGAAAATTCAGAATATGTTAGGGTATTGGCCGTATGCAACACACAAGAAAACATTTTTTTGTTTTTTCAGACATATGTTTGCAACATTTCGTGGAAAAATCAGGTATTTTAATACCAGATTTGTATTTCCACAATATAAAAAATACAAACCATAAACTAAATACCCGAGAAAATCAATGATATTACTTTTTTTTTGGGCTGGGTCCAGCTCGACCCATGTGGCTAGGCTGAACCCAACAGGCTTAACCTGGTCGCTGGCCCAAACTAGTGACCCAGCTAGGCAAACAATGCCTCATTATTTACTGTTCAAGTGAATTATAATTCACTTGAACAGTAACAAAAGCATGCACAGTAATCATTAATATGCAAAGTGAAAAGAATGCATGGAAACTCACCTAGCGCTGAGACGAGCGAAGGCGATGGCGCTGAGATCACTGAGCGCTGCTCACGAAGGAAGATCCGGCCTGCTGCTCACAGCAGAAACAGAATTGTTGTCATGCAGGAGAGTTTCCGATGTGGCTTTAATAAAGGCTGGGAAAAAAAAACATCATGCTGTCATGTTACTGCTGCTGTTTGCCGCTTTGGGAGGAAGGATCCCTGCTACTGTGCTGCTCTTGCTTATTGCTACTCATAGTGTTGTCATCTCGTTCACAGGTGGAGGAAAGTCTTCCGCTGGCATGGCAAATGATCAGCGCCCTTGGAGTCTCGGTTTTCTGCTCCTTTACTTTCCTTTGACCTCCCTTCTTATTTCTCCATCTTTTCCGTAATGACCTGCTGTTAGCAGTGGAGTGGAAGGGAGAGTGGAGAGCTGGCGCAGCCTGTTCTCTGGTCAGGAGAAGACGAGGCTGTTCTATATATCTAGCCAGGGGTTTCTCTGATTTTCTTCTTTAGAAGAGGGGCGGCAATCAGGGTCTTCTGGTGTACTTCAAAAGAAAAGAGAAATGAGGGGAGTGAAGATGGGAAGGGAGGTCTTGGCCGAGAAAGAGAGCTTCTGATGAGGGCAAGACATGGGGCTGTGAGTGGGAAACGTGGGAAGGAGAGAGATGAGCTCGTTGTCTGTGGTGTGGGACAGCCGAGAGGGAAAAGAGAGTTTTGGTGACAGGGAGAGGGGACAGTGTATGACCAGAGAAAGATCCTTAGTTTCTTCAAAGGGAGGGGTTGCTTCGTTGTTTTTATTTTTAAAAGATGAGCAGGGCTACAGCTTCTTTGCTACGGCTTCTTTGCTAGAGAAATAGGGTTAGGGTTTTCTTTGCTAAAGATGAGCAGGGTTTTTTTTGTGTTTCCTCTAATTTTTGTTTGTCTCTCTGCCCCCTTGTAAATTGTTTCCGATGTGGCTTTAATAGAGGCTGGGGAAAAAAAAAACATCCTGCTGTCATGTTACTATTGTTGTTTGCCGCTTTGGGAGGAAGGATCCCTGCTACTGTGCTGCTCTTGCTTATTGCTACTCACAGTATTGTCGTCTCGTTCACATATGGAGGAAAGTCTTCCGCTGGCATGGCAAAAGATCGGCGCCCTTAGAGTCTCGGTTTTCTGCTCCTTTACTGACCTTCGACTTCCCCTCATATTTCTCCATCTTCTCTGTAATGACCTGCTGTTAGTAGTGGAGTGGAAGGGAGAGTGAAGGGCTGGCGCAGCCCGTTCTCTGGTCAGGAGAAGACGAGGCTGTTCTATATATCTAGCCAGGGGTTTCTTTGATTTTCTTCTTTAGAAGAGGGGCGGCAGTCAGGGTCTTCTGGTTTACTTCAAAAGAAAAGGGAAATGAGGGGAGTGGAGATGGGAAGGGAGGTCTTGGCCGAGAGAGAGAGCTTCTGATGAGGGCAAGACACAAGGTTGTGAGTGGGAAACGTGGGAAGGAGAGAGATGAGCCGGTTGTCTGTGGGGTGGGACAACCGAGAGGGAAAAGAGGGTTCTGGTGAAAGGGAGAGGGGACAGTGTATGGCCAGAGAGAGATCCTTAGTTTCTTCAAAGGGAGGGGTTGCTTTGTTGTTTTTATTTTTAAAAGATGAGCAGGGGCTACGGCTTCTTTGCTAGAGAAATAAGGTTAGGGTTTTCTTTGCATAGGGTTTTTTTTTGTGTTTCCTCTAATTTTTGTTTGTCTCTTTGCCCCCTTGTAAATTTTTCTCCCCTCCTCTTAAATATGGCTGGATGTTCACTTATATAGAAAATCTATACACGTGCTATTTAAGGAAATATTGCAATAATTATTGCAGAGATTGTCTTCTATAACCAACACCAACAAATCCTATATATATAGCATTTTATATTGCAGTGATTATTTTTCATAACCAGCACGAATCAAATCATATATCTATAGTATTTTATATTGCAGTAATTATATATGATTCAATAATTATCTCCTTGATACATTGCTTCTTTGATATTAGCCCTGATGCTCTATGTTATCGCCACATGTAAACCCTTATTATTATTTTTTATTTTTTTATTTTTTATTTGAAAATTTATCAAAATATGGGTCAAAAATTGGGTAGCAACATTATTCATGTGTGAACAATAGAACGTGAATTATAATTCACGTCTACTGTTCACTTAGTAGACAGCAAAGAAGAAGAAGAAGAAAGGGAAGAGGAAGGAGGCTGACCTGCGGTGGAAGCTTGGCTGCGATGAGGAGGTTCAGCCGGTGGCTCAGTAGGCTTCGGTGAAGAGAATGGTGGCCGTTGTTGGTTGTTGGTGATGGAAGAAAAAAAGTTGCAGAGGAGAGAGGCTCTGCGGTCACGGTGGCTGTTCTGCCACTGGTGAGGATTTGGGTTCGTAGGGAGGCTGCGCCGCCGTCTGTTGGTGGAGTAGAAAGGTGTTTGTGGGGGCTTCAGGGGCTGAAGACACGGTGGGGAAAGAAGGAAGGGAGGGAAATGTTGGCTGGAACCGGAAATGAAAATTTTCTCCACTCTTGGAGCATGAAAATCACATATATTTATAGGTGGCGGAAAAGGGACACCTTTTCTCTTCTAGTGCCAAATTTCGGCCCTTGTTCGACCCGAAAGCACTCCAACCATTGCTTCAAAGCAATGATGAACTGCTAGTTTTATACAGGAAAATGGTTGGTCGGGTTGGATACTTTGGAGCGGTGTCGCTGCCTCTGCAGCCTCGATAAGTCCGAACAATTTATACTAAAGTGTAGTCAGGTATCACATGATCATTTTCATGAGGCTTTATCTAATTTGGAGAAGAAACGAGGCGTTAAACGCCTTGGGAAGAAAGCCCCTTGGGCAACCTCACTAGAGAAGAAGATGAATAGTAACTTTTCTACCAATTACGCTTTAGTCCTTCAATTTGTGGCTTATCTCTAATTACATCCCTAATTGACTTCAAAATTTCAATTCTGTTCAATTTCACCCCTGAAGAACTTCAATTCAAGCCCCTGATTTCAATGTCTATTTCCCCTTTGGTTATTGGTTTCAGATTTATTCAATTTAACTCTTAATCAATTTAACTCTTAATCGATCAATAAACTTCTAATTTCTTCAATTTGACCCCTGATTTGGTCAATTTCAATCTCTATTTACACGCCTTTTCCAGTTTGGTCCTTGGTTTTGAATTTCTTCAATCAAGTCCCTAATTGGCCATAAAACTTCAATATTTATGCAATTAAACCCTTAATTTGACCAAATCAACTCTCAAAACTTCTAATTTAACTCAGAACTTTAATTTTTTCTAATTAAAGCCTAAATTGACTTAAAAATAAATTTTTCTTGCAATCAAACCCTTCATAAATTCAATTAAACCTCCAATAAAATTTAATTGAGTATATAAATATATTTTTTTTTACCTTTCTTCTTCAAGTTGAATTTTCTTTGTCAATAGGACTCTTCATCTATAAAAAAATATACTATCAAATTTTAATTTTTTAGCCTCCTCGACCAATTTCTAGCTATTTTCTTGGCGCTCTGACATTCTCTTCTCACTGTTACTATTTTTTTTATTTTTTTGTTTTTAATCCGAACATATATATTTTTATTATTATTTTTTGGAAAAAAAAGATGAAATTAAGGAATAACTCAAAAATAAGTTATGACAACTCAAAGACATGATTTCTCCCCATACAGAAAAACCAATTTCGTTGCTGCAATCCTATTGAGCAACACATTCATTATCAACATCTCTATTACCAGCACAAAATAACAAATTAGTGCAACATTTTATATTGTTTTCAAGAACACACCAAATCTTAGTTTTCCTATTCTTATTTGTCTCGTCAATAAAATATAAATCAAACTAAATAAGGCTAAAGCATTTATAATAATACATATCCTGGATTTTTAACTTGAGCAACAAAATTTCCAAACAGTACAATGTAATTTAAAAATCCAACACATACCAACTTCAATCTATAACAAATTATACAAAACCCATATGAAAATCCTTGAATTTATAAACCCTTAATTCTTTATTAATCTCTCTAGATCCTAATTTTCATTCACTTTCCCTGGAAAAGAGCATAATCATGGTTGTTACTTCAATTAGATTCAAGCCCACCAAACAAATTTAAAAATATCATCTCCAATGACATGCATACTATAAAATTAGACATCATGTTTTTCAAGCAATAACTCATCCAGATACAAAGCTTGTCAAAAAACAAACTTTTAGTGACCCTAAAACTAGCGGGGAAAAACCCAATTCTTGTTAGTTTTTTTTGCTCAGTAATATTTTCAAGCAAAATATAACAACAACAACACCAGCAGAACCTACTATCAAAACCCAATTCAGAAAGCCATCAAAATTTGTTAGGGACATATGGTGATAAAGCTCCAATTTCCTTGTCCGGTCACATTTCCTAGCTTTCAAGAACCTGAAGGACACATTTAGATTGATTATTTTAGTCCTAACTAATTGGATAAATTATATATTAATTCTCAATTTTTATACAACTGCTATAAATTCTAAAATATATACAGAGTTTTGTCTTTTCCATGACACTCTGATGCCATTGCATTTTTCTAATGCACTCCACTCTTTAGCAAATATTTATTTTTGCTTCAAAGTTATGATTGAAATTGAGATAGTACTGGGTATTCTTTAGCAACAAACAATGTGTACAAATAAATATATGGACACCCACATGTCATTTCCCACGAATAAAAAAAAACACTATAGCGCTCCAAGGATGCAACGTGTGCTACCTTTATTTGGTAAATAAGGATGAATAGATTGGCTTTTACCTTGATAGCCATAAAGTCCCTTGGTATGGCTCTGACCGCCAGCATATTATGTAGGAGAGTTGGATACAAAATAAGCAACTGGTGACTGCTAGCAAAAAGAATGTGCAAGCGACAATTAAAAGAAGAAGGAAGCAATAGATAGGGAACAAAGTTTAAGAAAAAGAAATTATTAGCTCATCTAGAACCGGACATCCATGCGCATCAAATTGGAATTAGGAAGAGACAAAGAAAAACCCCCAAAAGGATTCTATTTTTTTCTAAACTTATTTTCTTCTCTGCTACCATGTCCGTGGAAGACCTAACCACATTTCTGTTACTTCTACATAGACAAACAAAAAAAGCCAGATACTTATACCTGAAAGTACTTGGAAAATCTAGAGTGGGTGGACCTTTTGTTGCAGAGTTGTGATTCCCATTACAAGCCTCTTTAGCCGTTCTTGTTCAAATTCTAAAAAATCAAGAAATTAAAAGAAAAACTCAATCCACATCAATTTCATAAGCAACTCAAAAAAAAAGAAAATATTGGATGATCATAAAATTGATATATAACCCACAAATTAAAAACTCAAAAACCCTAAATCAAACAACCCAACAAACATCAATTCGGGGAAAAAAATCAAATTACCTGAGAGTGTACAGAGTTGTCGTTATGAATGGAAGAAAAGAGAGAAAACTTGTTTGATTCCAATCAAAAGACTCATTGCGTACCCACTCTTCTGGATGGAGAACTTGGATGAAAAAAATGAAAGAAATGATATAAAATCAGAGAGAGAGAGAGAGAGGCTGGTATGGTTTTTTTTTTTTATGAATGGAAAAACGACTAGACTGAAAAGACTATACCCATGTTTTAATTTTCTTGGGTATCAAGAATAAATATGTCTTTTCACTGTATATTCTAAAAATGAAAAAACCTAAACACTAACCTGGTTACGAATGGTTGTGGAATCATTTACCTGTTTATAAAATCATTAGCATATTTTTTTAATGTTTTAAAAATATTTTTTTATTTATTTTAAATTAAATTTATTTTAATATTTTTGAATTATTTTGATATTAAAAATAATTTTTAAAAATAAAAAAAATATTATTTTAATATATTTTTAACCATTTTAAATACTCATAAAAAAATAACAAATAACTCTGAATTAAAGATAACATTTAGAAAAAATTTATTAATTTTTTAAAAAAAAAATATCAGATACTGCTGAGTCTGGCAAACCAAGCTAGCTTGCCTAACCTATTTTGCCAGAGCCTACACGATTGGGCTTTTAATTTTTTTTGTTTGCAACTGGGGTGAACGAGCCCTGAATTTCTTTGGAAAACCTAGATTTTGGCCATTGTAGTGACTAAATAAAAACCTATTTTTTAATTTTTTTTTGACTCAAAACACCTATAAAACACCGTAAAAACTGTGATAAACTTATTTATAGTCTCAAAAAATCGTCTCAAAAATCAAAATCAACCTGAATCCAAAAATTAACCCGAGTTCAAATTCGTTTTTTCATAAACTTTAAAGGTATAAAAACACATAATATGAACTCGTCTCCTCAAATAAAATCATTTGATATAAATTGGTATCAATAACACTTTTCTCTCTCTATTGCTGGAATTCGGAGACGTTTCTCACTTTTCTTTCAACTAAGAACTAAAAAATATCAAAAATGAACTTTTGTACCAAAATTAAATTGAAAAAATATTGAGGTACTGAAATTATATAATTTATATAATTTTTAAAGTTTAAGGATCAATGTATATTTTTTGTGAAATTTATAGCATGACACTAATATTTGAAGTATTTTTTATTTTATTATTTCTTTTAATCTTATATTTTCATAAAATATCAAAATCAATTGATATTTGATTAGAATTAATCATTTAAAAAAAATTAAGAGTTAGATTAAAAAAAAATTACATAACTCATCCACGGTAATTTATAAAAAGATGAACAATAAAGTCTTTTGTCTTAGTATAATAAAATACCCTAGAGTAATACTTAATAGTAAATTTCTGAAAACGTCCCAATTTGAATTTACCAACATCAACAAAGAAATTCCAATTTCCAAATAAGGAATAAAAAAGGGTTCAAAACCCTAATATTCATAAATAATAATAATCAATCACTTTGCTCTCTATCTCTCGTCTAGGGTTACCGTTGAGATATCATCATCACTTTCGCTTGGCTCAATCAATCGATGTAATGAAGCGAGAGCGAGATCACCAGTTCGAATGCGGAATATGCGGAGCAGAAGACCGGTATCTCCTCCACAACGTCCGCCACCGTACCCCATCCTACCGCCGCCTTTGCACGAACTGTCTCTTAAAAGACCACCGTGGTCTCTTCTGCCCTTTCTGCTTTAGTGTTTATGAAGAACCACTCCCAATTGATCGATCCATGTGTAACAAATGCCCTTCCATCTCTCACAAACCTTGCATCCCTTCCAATTACCCTCACCACACTCCCTTCATCTGCCCCTCTTGCTCCTCCCCCAATTTCTCCTTCTTTAATCCTACTACAAACGGAGATTCTCCTTCCGGCAGGATCATCGATAGAGATTCCGCCAGAGCGCTTGTTGCTGCCGCCAAGATTGCTGCCGTTTCCATGACGAAAGCGGCGGCGATGGCCAAGGTTGAAGCTGAGAAAAGGGTTAAGGAAGCTACTTATGCAAAGAAGAGAGCTAGAGAAGCGCTTGAAAGGCTTGCTTATTTGGCTGCCAAAGAGAAAGAGATTATGGAGGGAAAAGGAGGAGGAAGTAATTATAATGGGCTTTATCTAGCTCCTCCTCCTCCTCCTCCGCAGATTACAGGGAAAGTGGAGAAATGATGATGATTTTACTTCTAAATAGGGTAAACTAGCGCTGCTGCTACTACTGCTTTCCTTGTCTTCTCTCTTTTGGTTTTGGATTCTTGGATATGATGGATGATGTTGCTATTGTTGTTAGAGATGATTTTCATTATGTTTAGTTTTTGGACAAATTTCTGTCTCTTTTTCGCTCTGAGTTTCAATCATCATCTTTAATAACTTTTTACTTGTATATTTTGGTGTTTAACTCACTAACTACATATATCCTTTCATCTTATCAATCATTTTGCAAGTTAAATTTCTCTTTCTTTCTTATGCATCTTGAAAAAGTATTAATTGATTTTTTTTTATCTCCCAAGCTACTAACTACTATTAAAAGAAGGAATTAGCACAGGCAATTCTGGGATTGGGACTTTATTGTGAAGTATGCCATGAAATTGTAAGTTGGAGCTGCTGAGTCTTTATGGAGTTGATTGAGAGTTGGAGTCGTAGCTGCTGAGTTTTTATGCAGTTGATTGAATTTTGGCAGGGGCACTCTAAAGTAGAGGAAGCTAAATAACAATTTATTGTGGCTATAAGTGAGTGAATTATTACATCTTCCCGTCATGTTTTGATTGAAAATGGAAATGCAACTGTCTGTCTTCTTCTCCACCTGCCTTGCCTTCCTTTATTTGTTTTCGTTGTGATTCCTTCGTTTCTGGTTTCTTTATGCGTTTCAGTTCACCTGTTTTTTTTATTGCTTAGAATAATGCCAAATGAAACTTTGGAGTTTTAACAAAAACCTTTACACGCTGGCTATGCTATTATTAATTTATCTTCTGGCTAAAATCAGTTCAAGTTGGGTGGTGCTGCTTCGGTTGATGGCAAATCTGCTGATATTATCTATTTCAACATATTGCTGCTAGGAATCTGTTCTGTTATTACAGATTGCCTTCAAAGTTGGAAACGGGAGGACATAATCATCATCTTTATCGGAGGTATTTTATGGCTTACAGTTACAGTGACTACTAGTACACCAACAAGGATTATTAAGAATCCTCTCACAACAACATTACCTGGTTTCGTCGTGCTTCTTCTTCTTCTTCTTCTTCTTCTTCTTCTTTTCCCTCAACTCAAGTTTTACTTGTTCTGATGAGTGATGGATTTGTGAATTCCCATCGAGGGGAAAGGATAAATAAGGAGAGACTAAAACCAAATAACACGAAGCTCCATTTTCTACAGACAAGGGTGTCTTAAATTAGGAAGATTGTATTTTTTTTCAGCAGGATTGCATAAGCATGTTCCATTGTAGGTGCTGTATCTCTGGTTTACAAGCAAAATTATCTGCTGAAGGATGAGATTTTTTTAGAGGAAATGATGGCTGCCAGAGAGTTAATTTTGCAGTCCTGCAAGCAATATTCTCTGAAACGGGTTCGTACTTTGTGAATAGTCGAGAGCCAATGTTGAAATCTACAAAGAAAAGCCTCCTAATTAAATATGGCATTCTACGAAGCCATCAGTTTGCACCGCCAAGTATGCTTTACAAACGTTAATGTTGTTGATGCTAATCTGATGCTCGAAGTCCCAAGTCCACATAGATTAATCTGAGTTCTAATTAATCACTGATTTATCCCATTTTATAGTTTCAACTTGTATATTTGCGGATGGTATTAGGGGCTGCACTCGATTCCACCGCCGATAATTTAGTAGACAGTGAACAAAATATATACGTCTAATTAGCTAGCTTAATAACTTTTATTGTATAGTTAGGTAGCTAGCTAGCTTTTAATTGTTATTTGCTGCCCATCCCAAGTTTCTTGATTTTGAGGGACCGAAAAAGAGAACGGAAAAGTCTTTCCTTTTTTAGTCCCTGAATTCGAATAACCAATTTACATATTATTTTTTCGTCCTTTCTTTTTTCGGGCCAATTTACACATGAATAGAAAAGGACTAAACTTTATTATATTATATTATAATTATATATAAAATAAAACTAAAAGTGCCCGGTGTGTGCATTGTGCCTATGAGGCAATGCTTCGTGGATTACAATAGCAAAATCAAAATGAATTTTGACTCCACATCAAATGTTATCTTCAACAATGGTGTTAAAAGCTTCACATTATCCTTTTCTCGGTACTTAGAAGTGTGTCCATGAAGGAGTATTGTTTAGGCTATGGTGGATATTTCTTTCTTCTTTTTTTTTTTTTTATTATCTTGGATTTCACACCAACCCTTTTAAAAAGCAAATATGTCATATAAGTTTGTATTTATATCAACTTTGATTCTTATTTTTTTATTGTTATTTATTTTGATTTTAATTTTTTTAAGTTTTTTTTTTATTTCAGCCCACAACATTTTATTTTATTTAATTTTTATATTCAATTTGATCTTCATTCTTTTAATTGTTATTTTTATGACATTTTCTTGATTTGTTTTATTTTTCAATTCCATCCATCATTATTTTATTTAATTTAATTTTTATACCAAATTTGGTCTCTCTTTTTTTATTACTATCTGTTATGTTTTTTTAATTTTGGATGATTTGGGATTTTGCTTCGTGAATTTTTCAGGTTTGCCTGTTATAGGGTAACCTGGTCTCATAATTTGCCATAGGTTTCGAAGGTTAGCCTAATTTCACTTCGAGTTTTCTTAGGTTCTGTTTTTAAAATTGATTTTTTTTATTTTCATCCTTTGATATTAGGTTATTAGGCCTTCAACTTTGTAATTTTCACTGATTTTGTTTTACAGGGTTAACATAATCTCATATCTCGAATCACGAGTTAGTCGAGTTGACTCAAGTTGACTCGGGTTTTTTTTATGTTTTTATTGATTTTTTCCCATATTCACCTTTCATTATTTTATTTAATTTTTTTTGTACAAAAATATCCTGATCTTATAATCAGACAACGAATTTGATATGATAACTCGAGTTAGGTTTTTTTTTGTCTTATTTTAAAATTATTTTTTTCTCAATCTTTCCTTCACCGTTTAATTTGTTGGTAATTGAGTTTCAGGTTCTTTTTATTTTTCTCTTTATGAGATTAATATTCTCATTCAATTTTTATTTTAATATCAAATAAGATCATTAAGACATTTTAAGAATATATAGATGATATCTTTTCATAATATTGACAAAGTTTTTTTTATTTGTCATTGTCATTTTTTATAATCATATTATTAAATTAACCGAACTTATTAAACTGATTTGAATCAATGACTCAAATCCTAATTTTCCTTGTTGCTTTAAAAACATTGTTATCACTTGGGCATCTTTTTTTTACATTAGAAAAAAATTAAACAATTATAAAAATAAATATTTGCAAAAAGAGAGAATGAATAAAATTATTGAGGAGAAATGTATTTCTTTGACCTAAACATTGTCATTGCTTGGGCATATTTTTTTTACATTAGAATAAAAATAAACATCTGTAAAAAAAGACAATGAATAAATTTATTGACGAGAAATGTGTTTTTTTAACCTGAATTCTATTTTCTTAGTAATAAATCTCTTGATTGTTTAAATGAAACCTATCATGATCTTAAAGGTAAGTTTTGATGTGAACTTAAAGGGTAAGAACCCTAGAACTCACAATCAAGATAAAAAACAACAAAAAAAAAACTGAAAAAATAGTTGAAAAAAGCTTGACCCAGTGATTACCTAAATCAAAGAATCATAGTTATTGGATGAAAGATCACAACTCGCTGATTATAGGGAAAAAATCAAGAATTAAAAGTGTAAGGATGGATGCCTCAAACCTTTGATAAGTTCTTAAGAGTTTGATGAAGAATTACGAATATAAGTAACCTTGCCACACACACAAAATATTATTTCTAAATAATAAGCAATCTCTAATACAAGCTAAATAAATATATTTATACTTGTTAAAATGTCTTAAAAAGAATGGAAAATATCAAAAGAGTTATAAGAAAAATTGAAAAACATATCATAAATCAATTAGGAAAATATTGCAAATTCTGAATAGTAAATTCTGAGCTTTATCGCAAAGTCTTTTTAATATCCAATCTAGATGAAATTTTACCTCTATAAAAAATAAGACCTTAAGAATCTTTTGGATAATTTTTAGCTCGATTTATCAGTCAAATCAAAAGTTATACTCATTAACATAAAACTACACGTTAGAAAAATAAATTCAATCCACGTGTAAGTAGAAAAACAAGTTGAACTTGCGAGTCTTATAAAAAACAAGGCTTAAATATCTTAAATTTGCTCATCAAATACCTTTTTAAATTGATGTTTCGTTTCAATTATTGGTTCTGATTTTCATAAGTGAATGTCTACTTGGAACCAATGTTTGTTCTCTAGATAATTTTCTGATTTATTTAATTTAACTTGATTGTCTTATTTTGCTATAACCTAGATAATCCCAATCCCCCTCAATTAGTTTTCGTAATACATAAAAATCTAAACTAAACCTTCATCGTGGGATCGATCCCTTTCTTGCTTTATACTATCTTGTTTATTTAAGGTAGGGTAATTAATTTGTGTGACCACGACAGTCGTTGTTGACTTAGAAATTATCAGCGAAAATGAATTTACGGTTGAAGCATGGAATCGTCAGAGAGCACAATTCACTTCCGGTTCAGAAATCATCAACGAAAACTAAGTTGTTGTTGACACAAAAATCGTCAGCAAACACAATTTCATGGTTGATGCATGGAATCATTAGCAAACCTAATTCACTGCTGACTCAGAAATCGTCGATGAAAACTAAGTTGCTGTCAACTCAGAAATCTTTAGCGAACACAATTTCACAACTAACACATAGAATTGTTAGCAAACCCAAATTCATTGCTAACTTAGAAATTATCGACAAAAACTAAGTCGCTGCCAACTCAGAAATCATCAGTGAACATAATTTCATGGGTGACCCATGGATTCGTCAACAAACCCAATTTACTGTTGACTTAGAAATCGTTAGTGATAATTGAGTCATTTCTGGTTTTTATACTTTTCCTTGGCTAAGCATAAGGTCTAAGCAAAGTTTTCCCCCTTATAACATACCCCAACCTAGTTGGACATAAATCATAACATCCAATTCATCACAAGGTTATCAACCAATATGCAATCAAGTCTCAACATGTACATTTTACAAAGGTTCTCTTAACCATCATTTCAAGACCGAGACATAATGTTGCCACAATCATACATTCTATGTTTCAATTCTATCATGTCAATTCATCAACACATATTAATAGTCAATTCACATTTCGCAAGAGTCCCATTTCCATCCCATGTCTTATTTCGATAAGGGTGTTCATCATGCAAAGTTTCCTTCATGGTTTCCCTTTTTTCTTTGACTAGACATTGTTGTCCATTCTCTTCCAATTTAAACATACAATTCATCATTTCTATCACAAGTATACTCACAACAACAAGCTAAAATCACACCTTCATTCACTTGGTTCATAATCATGTAAACTCATTAATCGCATAGACAAGATCAAAACATTAATATAGTATGATTTCTGTTTCAGCTCAAACATGTCACTAAGGGCTTTACAAGATTACAATTCTCCACATTCCATCATTTCATCTCACTTTCACACAAGTCCTTCAATCATATATGAAAAATCAAGACATTAACATAAACATGAATTTTCAGCTCCAGAATTTTTCTAGGAGTTTAACAAGGTCACAAACTACACATTTCATCACTTCAATTCATCTCCTTTTATTATTTCAATTGACCAACCTTTAGTTGGGGTTTGTTCATCCAAATACATCCATTTTTTTTTTGTTAAAGATTCTGAAATTATATTCCCTTCACCCCTATTTTCCCTTCAATCTTTCAATTTAATCTTTTTGAATCTATGAATGCAAGAGGCTTAAGTCTTTCCCCTTTGAGGTTTCTTCCTCTCTTTGTCCTGAAATCTTAAAGAAACATGTAAGAAAGTGATGTTTTTC
>Ga0325403_1003467_pt1 | contig 14399 bp, 9 predicted proteins | sample PopdelMetagenome_19_FD_205665 | JGI IMG/M metagenome (GOLD analysis project Ga0325403, IMG submission 205665) | Populus deltoides microbial communities from Bellville, Georgia, United States - Xylem-PdKOR-R4 | ecosystem: Host-associated > Plants > Phyllosphere > Stem > Wood/Secondary xylem...
GGCCACCTAGTTTGGAGGATTGGAAAAATGATAGAACTTTGGTGAAATTCTTAAAGATATTTTAGATGGTTACATTGAGATTTTATGGCTCATTGCATGTCACATCAAATTTTTTTTCCAATGAATTGATTTACATGCAAACAAACTTGTTGCAATTGTGTAAAAGTAGAGATAATCTTTTAAGTGGAATGATGATGAATATGATGTTAAAGTCTGTAAAGTATTGGAATTTTGAAGTTAATTAGTTTTTTTTTTGTTATATATGGTGATGTCTTAGATCCATATCTCAAGTTGAAATATGTGAAATTTTATTTTAGTGAGTTGTATGATTATGAAAAAGCACAATTGCTAACAAAAAAAGGTGAAAGATAATTTGGTGAGCTTGTTGTATTAGTTTTATTTGAAAGTTGATGAAGTGGTGGATGATAATAGGCATAAACATGATGTTAATGCTATTGATGATATAGAGGTAGATGTTAACACTTTGGCTCGATTCAAAAGGCATTTACATGAGGAAGATAGTTTGGAAAATATAAATGAGATTGAGAGATATTTAGTTGATGGTTGTAAGGATCCTAATGATGATAAATTAGATATTTTAAGGTGATGGAAGAGTAATTCTTCAAAATATAAGATACTTTCAAAGGTTGCACAACATGCTCTAGCTATTCCTATATCCACAGTGGCTTCTGAATTAGCCTTTAGCATAGGTGGTTGTATACTCGACCAATTTTAAATTTCTCTATCTCTAGCAACAATTGAAGCACTTATTTGTTGTCAAAATTGGTTGCATCATAGACTAATTCCAACCGACATTAGAACCTTGATGAATGATTTTGAAACCTATAAAAACCTTGAATCATGTAATTTTTCTTATAAACTTACACCTTTTATTTTATGATTTATTAATTGACGCATTTTCAATCTAACATGTCTAATTTTTTATTTTGTAGAATTTGGTGGAGACTTACATTTAGCAACGAATGATAATTAGTTCAAAAATTAAGGCATTTATTGAAAATGTATGGTAAAAATATTACCTTTTATTTTTATATCTTCTTATTTAATTTATCATGTTATAATTCTAGATTTGAATTCCAGGTTTTGATGTCAATAGTATTAAGGAATTAAAGTGCAATGTTCTTCATATGCTTCTTGATTGTGATGATGATGATGATGTCCAAACCAAAACCGGACAGTTGTAACCGGCTTTGGTTCGGTTTAAATTTTTTTGAATAAAAAATTTTAGTTTTGTAGTTTTTATAGGTAAAAACTAAATTAAACTGAAAATGATCATTCCTAGTTGAACTTGTCAATTGTGGCTACACTTGTCAATTGCTTTTGTGTGCGTTTGGCATTGTGATGCATGATATTTTTTAAAAATTCTTTTCAATTAAAAAAATTTTAAAATAATATTTTTCAATTTTTATTTTTGAGACTAGCACATCAAAACCATCTAAAAATACCTTAAAAACATTAATTTAATGCCTTTTCAAGTGAAAAATAATTTAAAAAGCAATTTGAAACACAAATAAGTTAATCAATAATTATAACAATTGAATTATATTATTATTATTTATTTGTGAATTCTCAGTCATTATAATTATTTGTATTTTGTTTAAATACTAATAGAGATCATAAATATAATTATTAAACCGGATTCTATACAAATTTTATAGCATTTTACTACTTAGAATCAATGTATAAGTTTTTGTATTGATTAAATATAAATTAAAAAAAATCCATTTTAAAACTAGAATAAAAAAGTAATCAAATTTTAAAAATATATATAATATATTTTAAATTGTTGATTCATGTTAGTTTCAATTCTTAATTACTTTTGATTTTTTTTTTTGTAGAAAAACTATTGTATCACTTGATTTCATTATTTTATTTTAAAAAAAATTGATTGAAAAAAAAAATCCATGTAATATATAATACATCTACTATGTTATAAACTTTTACATAATTTATAGGAATTTAATTTATGTTGATTGAGAATTGTAGATAGTTTTCTTGATTATTTTTACCTAGGTCACTAGTCAAAGCCCAGGTTATGGATCGAGTTGATCCAAGTCAGTGTAAGAGTGAAAATGATTATTATTATAATTTTAAAACCTGATTCATGAGTCAACCTAAAACAAAGCTCGGTTCACGAGTGGAGTTGATCGTTGATCTAGGTCAACATAAAAATAAAATTAGTTATTATCATAGTTATAAAACCCAACTTGAGAGTCGATAGGGGCAAGACTGAGTCACGAGTAAAGAGGGTCAACATATGATAAAAGTGGTAATTATCATAATTTTAAAACCCGATTCAGAACTCAACTCGAAGCAAGGATTGAGTCATGGTTCGAGAGGGTCAATATAAGAATAAAAGTTGTTATTATCATAATTTTAAAACCCAACTCGGACGTTAACCAAGGCAAGGTCTGAGTCATGGGTTAGAGGGTCAACCCGGTTTGACCCAAGTCAACAAATGAATAAAAATAGTTATTATTATAGTTTTAAAACCTGACTCTGGTGTTAACCTGAGACAAGATTCAGGTCACAAGTTGGGAGGATCAACTTGGATGACCTAAAAAAATTAAAATAATCAAAGCAACCTTGTTTTTATTATGTCAAGTTAAGTCATGTCAATCATTAATTTTTTTTTTAATTTGGACTAGTCTAGACCCTGGATCAACTTGTCAAGTCAGTCCTGGTTTTATAACTATGGTTATTATAATATTATTAATTTCAATAGTCAATATAAACTAAAGTAAAAAACAATAATATCTAACAATTTTTTAAAATCTGTAAGTTTGATAATAATACATATTAAGGGTAAAATAATTTTTTTATATATTATTCTATCTTATTCGTCATAACAAAATAGTATATAAATACACATCATTATCAAACATAATTATATATTTTTTACTTTTTCCATCATGTTTGTTTTATTAAAAAGTAGTAATCAAACATTAGTTCCATAGCATTCTTATTGATGTTTGGGGGGTTAAAATAAATTCCATTATTATTGTCGCAGTTGGTAAGCTTTCCAACTCAAACTATTGCCTGGTCCTCCAGAAGAAATCACTTTTTTATGGCCATCAAATGCCCTATATAGTTCCACGTCCTATGGGAAACTATATATATATATATATTAGCTAACAGTCATTAACATGTGTTCTAAATATTAAAATACAGTATTGGCATGCAAATCATCTCAAAATAATTGACAGTTATGATGACTTTGGGAATCTGAAGATTTCTCTTCATAACTTTTCAATCAAATTGTATGTGAATATTCTAAGTTTAATATATTTAACTTATAAATATTTGTTTTCTGGCATTGATGATTCATGTTGTCATTATGCCAACAAATTGAATATCAGCTTATCAGTTGACGAAGGGATATTTTCCTGATCCTCATCAATCTTGCGATGATCTTGAAGAATCTCTAAAGCTGATCAAAGATGTTGTAATTAATTGATCAAGGGCTAGTCGATTGTCATGTTACTAATTATATTCTAATTTCGGTGCTCGTACTTTATTGTGGGGCTGCGCTATATTTTTGTGTAAAAATACAATGTTCAAGTGCCGACATAAAGGTAAAAAAATAGCATAAAAAACTGTTTATGATAAATTTATAATCTCGGTAATTAGAATTTAGCTAACTCAGATATCCTGTCAAATCTGCGGTTAAGATCATGATGTTTGAATAACCCGATAAAAAAATAATGATGAATATAAAGCTCTTTAAAAAAATTAAGTTAGCTTTTCAAAACCATAACCCAAGTCATTAGACCCGGAGCACATAATTTGAAAAAACCATGAAATTTAATTTTCAATCAATTAATTATCAAAAGAATGAAATTAAAAAAAAATTCAATTATACAAAAGGGTTTAAAAATAGCAATTAAAAGAATGAGGATGAGAATTGAAAAAAAATTAATTCTTTATTTGATTGAAGGGTGAAATTGAAAAGAAAAATTAATTTAGCAAAAGGACCAAAAAAATTAAAAAGAATGAAAATTAAAATTGACATAAAAATAAAAATAATATTTTGATTGAAAGATGGAATTGAAAAGAATAATAACTTTTACAAAAGTGCCAATAAAAAAATTAGAAATCAAAACAATAAAGATTAAATTGGAAAATATAATACCATCAATTTTAATTAAAGGATAAAATTGAAAACTAATAAAAATTTTATAAAAAGACCAAGGAAAAAATTAGAAATTAAAAGAACGAAGACCAAATTAGAAAATATAATATTTGGCAAATTGAGATTGAATGATGATATTGAAAACAAATAAAACTTCTACAAAAAAATCAAGATAAAAAAAATAAGAAATTAAAAGAATAAAAACTAAAGTTGAAATTACAACAACAAAAAAGGCCAAGTTACATTTTTGGGAGAGGAGAGAGAAAACAAAAGGGAAAAAAATATAGATCTACCAACGACAAATTGTGCCACCAACAAAGACATATGCTTCACCAACATGAAGAGAAGATAATGACGCTTCCAACGACGTGATGAAATAGTATTTTTAGACATAGAGAGGCGTCACACACGCTGCCTGAAAGATGCAGGCGCCTCACACGCTCGCCCTCTTTTTTGTTTATTTTTTTAGTCAAATACAAAATTGTCCTTGAGCTAACTTTGTAATTACAAAAACTATTTTGAAAAACCAAAAATGCCCCTTGAACTCAGACCTTTTTTTTCATTTTAAGGGTATTTTTATAGTTTTACTGTGCATTTTAATTGTTTATTATTTTTTTATATTTGATCAAATATCAAAGTGCTTCTTAACTTAAATTATAATAATAAAAAGAATATTATAAAAATATAAAAATATCCCTTCTATCCAGATTTAAATTTTTTGCTTCTATGAGTATTTGTTCGTTTCACTATATAATTAATTTAGACAAAAACTAATTTATTTGGAATATGTTTGGAAATGATAAATGAGCTATATAAAAAGATTTTTATACCCTTCAAAGCATGTGTTAAGTTTTCTTAGGAGAGACAAAAGAACTACTATACGGTTTTAAACAATAATAAATTTTTAAAAAATAATCATTATGTATATTTATATATATATAAAGAAGAAGGTATTATTGTCATGGCGAACATCAATAATGTTTGGAGGCTTTCCATTGTTGTCGCGGGGCAAGCTGTCGAGCACGACATGTTTGGAGGCTTTCCACTGTGGTGGCAGGTGGCACGCTGTCCAACATCAATAATGTCTGGAGCTTTTCTGGAACGTGCCTCTTCCTCTAAAGTTGTTATCGGAGGACTTGTCAGTTTCCTTCCTCGAACGTGCGTGGTTCTCGCGTTCGGTGGCTTTTTAATCATCACAAGACGACAAGCTTCATCACCTCCGGGGCAATAATTTCTTGAAAAGTTTGCGAGATATTTTATAAGAATAGAGGCTCTCTCCTACACAAATCTTTTTGTGTCGTGCAAGCAAGAAAATAATTTCCTATTGGATAGTGTTTTTATATTTTATAAGAATGGTAAAATGTCTGAATTATTATTAAAACAAAAATATATTTGACTTTTATCAAGGTGTTCTTTCATATTATCAAATTGATGGAGAGATTATTTGATATTTTAATAAATACAAATTATAATTTTAAAAATAAATGATTGTTGCTTGCGGCATCGTTCGGCTTCCAAATACTATCTTTCATTTGTTGGGCTTTCGTAGATTTTTTTTGTCTTCTTTCTCTTTTCTCTCTCCTTGCCACTAATTTCACGCCTGTCCTTTCAAAAATTAAATGCGTTCTATCAATTTGTATTTGTATTTGTATCAATTTTGGTCTTTATTCCTTTTATTGTTATTTGTTTTGCTTTCAATGATTTTTGAAGTTCATTTTATTTTTCAATTTTGTCCATCAACATTTTATTTAATTTTTTTATCTAATTTGATTTTCATTCTTTTGATTACTATTTTTTTATCATTTTCGTAATTTATTTTATTTTTCAATTTCATCCCTCATTATTTTATTTCATTTCATTTTTATATGATATTTGGTCATTATTCTTTTTATTGTTATTTATTTTATTTTTTAATTTTGGATGGTTGAGAACTTTGCTTCATAATTTTTTTGGGTTTACCTTCTATAAAGGTAACTAGATCTCATGACCCGAGTCCAGATTTTAAAGATTAACCCCATTTGACATCAATCTTTTTTCAAACTGATTTTTCTCAAATTTTATCATTTGATATTTGGTTACCAGACCTTCAAATTCATGATTTTTGTTGTTTTTCTTTTAATAGAGTTATCCCGATTTCATATTCCAGGTTGCGGATTAATCAACTTCACTTTCATAACTTTTTCCAATTTAATTCTTTTTTATATAATTTTATGATATAAAGTTTTAAATTGTGGTTGAATTATAAAATTAAAATAGTGAAAGCTGCAATGTAAAACACAGGAAAAATGCTTAGCAATCTCAAAGTTAATGAAAAAGGTTATTCTGCCCATCTATTTTTATTTCATCTCCAATTTAGTCTCTTTATTTATTTATTAAAGTTATTTGATTAAATAAACAAAAGAAACAATAATCATCTTTTTTTTCTTCTTTTCAACAACACTAACAAATTTACTCACACAGCACCACATTTGCCACCATTATTGCACTAACTTTGACATTAGTAGTGCTAAAAAAAAAATTATTTGGCAAACTGTTTTGGCCATGCACAAATAGTAAGGAGTTTTTTTTGCTTGTCGGTAAGGAATTCCTTGACCTATAATTTAGGTGATGCCCGAATAACAGCCTAGGGCAATATATTTACCCAAAAAATAATCAATTTTTAATTGAATCCTTATAAAAACCTTAGAAAAACCATATAAATATCACTGGAAAGTCAAAGTTGGGGAAGGAAGAAAGCAAAAGCAAAGAGGGTAGTAGTTGTTCTAAAGGTCTAAAGGTATATTTTCTAACTTAAAAGTGGAGTCTATGTGGCTTGCTTAAGGTGATTTTGGTTGTCATTTGATTTGTATTTAGTTTACAAACATGAAGATGAGGTTTGGAATGCTTGTAAAGTAGGGTTGTGTTTGCCTTTTTATTGTTGTTATTTTTCATTCGATGGTCTGATGTTGTTTTCCAAAGCATTTTTTGATGTGTTTGATGTTTTCAATGTAAAAAAAATCTTTCCATTTAGGTTGTTTTTAATAAAATAGTTTTTTAAGTTTTTGTTAGTTCGATTAATGCATTGTGAAGAAATATTGTTATTTATGAATATATGTTTAGAAAACCAATTTTGAATCCAAATTGCATGAATATATAGGCTACTCAGACTTGCCAATTTTTAAAATTGAAACATCTTGCATGATTTTGATAATTTAATGTTGTTTGTTAGTTCTCTTGGTTCAAACATGCTTGATTATGGTAATGTGATTTGTTGAAACTAAGAAAACATGTTTTAGAGGTTAAAAAAGGCTAGTTCTAAGTTTGACAGTGTGCTGGGTATTTTTGGGTTTGTTGGGTTTGTGTTTTTCGTGTGCTTTCCAATAACATTGCCTTGGCTCCATGATTCAGACCAGTTTTAGTCCATCTCTTTACACTAAACACTTCGGGAGACTTGATTAATTAATAATTGAAGGTTGTTTTACATCAATAAATAATTTTTTACAAGTTTTAATCTTAGAGTTTTGTTTTTGGTACCGAAACCTATTTTGGCCAAATTAGTACTATTCATTGATAATTGTTGAGTTTGGTTGCTTGATTTTTTATCCTTACATGATTTACAACATTTATATGCCTTTTATTTCATGCAATATGGTTTGGATTCGAGTTCATGTTGCTGAACTAATTTGAATGTTTATTAGTGTTGTTTTTCTGAGTTTTGATTCGTTTAGATGAAAAACAATTATGTTGTGTTTTTTTCAAGATTGATTAGTTTTATGTTCTTGTTTAGATTTTGGTTTTTTTCAGGTCAAATCATTGGTCTTTGGATCGGTTTATGGTCAAATCAAAGGTTTTTGGTCAACTTGGTCGGGTTAAAGTTAGGTCAGATAGATAAAGCCCTATTTTGTTTGCAACTATTTTAATAAAAAGAATTTTACTTTGAATGTGTGTTTGGCAAACAAGTTGTTAACATTGTTATGACAGTTTTATTCTAAAGGAAAATGGATGTTTGTAAAAAAAGGTCTTAAAAAATAAAATAAAATAAAAATATATAATTTTTTTTATTGCATATGCCCAAAAATCCTAAAATTATTTTCAGCATTTTTTAAAAAAATAAATCAAAAAATATTTTGGCATGTTTTAGAAAAACAAAATGTCTTATGGATTTTACAACAAGTTTGTAAAATTGCCTAAGGATTTTGCCCTACATCTCAAAAATATGAAAAATTTATTTTTGGCAATAAATATATTTTTCACTTTTAATATAAGGATAAAAAATCTTAAATGTGTTCCTATTCAAAATATTATTAAGGATAATAATTCTTTTATTACTCACTTTCAATATAAGAATAAAAAACTTGTATGAGGTCAATATCTGAAATATTATTGGGAATAATACAACTCATTCATTCTTTATATAAGGATAAAAAATTTAAGAAATTTTATCTGAAATATTATTTGGAATGACGCGGTAGCTAAAATTCCAAGTTTACAAATAAGCATCAATGATAATTGAAGACATCGTTATCTTTCAGACCAAGCTTTTAACTTAGAAAACCAGGGTTTGTTCATTGTAGTAAACCCGTCATAGTAGGCTAATAGAAATAGAAACACCATCATATCATAGCAAATAAAGAAAAACAATGGAGCTTACCTCAGGTAAGACATACTAGGGATGTTAATACCTTTCCTTTACACAACCAGTCCCTTACCTAGAATCTCTAAAAGACTAGTTAAGGTTCCTAGTATCTATAATACTAGGTGGTGACTTCCTATACAACTAAAGACCTTCAAGAACTCATAAAGAAAGGGTCGCTACGACGTTGCGCTCTCACAAAAAGAGTATAATAATTAATATCGAGGAATGCCATGCCTTATAAGAAAATCTTTAAAACTTTTTTAATAAAAGTGCTCGTGTTTCTCCATGTCTCAAATGAATTCTTAATGTCTCCAATGAGAATCTCCATGTCTCAAAGGAAAGTCTTTATGTCTTCAAATGAAATCTCCATGTCACCATGCAATGTCTCTATATATAATGCTTTGTGATAAGTACTTAAATGTTCATTTTATTAAGGTTTTATATCATCATATTGCACTTAAAGTATCATTAAATTCTCTAACTTTAACACATTTTATAATAACAAGTCTAATAATATAAGATATCTTTAATTTATGATAAATGCTTGATTTTAAATGCAGGTTCATAAAATAAGCAAATCTCACAATTTAAATGATTGATTGATGTGTTTGATTATTGAAATTGAGGTTTACATGAAGAGACAAAAAAAGAGTTAGGCATAGAGAAGAAATCCAAGTTGGGTTAGTTTTAGTCAAACTAGAACACCGTTCAATTTTTGGGTTAAAAATGGAGCTATCAACCATGGATTTAAATGTGGTTTAGGTTGATGCAAAGCTAAGACGTAAGCCTAAAATATTCATGAAGAGCTCGAGATTTAATATTGTCATTTTTATGTTCAAATCTTAGCAAGAATAGAGAAGTTCGAATTAGTCTTGTAGCCTAGATATTATTCGGTGTTCAGCCACTATATAGAGTTATAAAAGCCCATAGCCCAAATAAGCCCATTATTTTTAGGTTGGAGAGTTGAGATAAATAGTTAGCCTCGATATTAATAGTTCTAAATTTTAGTCTATAAAAGAAGACGTTTACCATCCATTTAAGATATATTGGTTTTGAGATCAAAACATATTCTCTTGCTTTTTTTATTTGCATTTTTAATATTCAAATTTTATTTCATATTATATTCTCATTAATCTCTTGTTTATGCTTATTATTTTTCTTATTATGCTTAGTTAATTTATATCATGCATATGCTCTCATCTTGTTTATTTATATTTTTCTTCTTAATTATGTTTAGTTAAATTTCTTTTTATCAAGGTAAAAAAGTTATACTAATGATATAAGAATAAGAATAGTAATAACTCAAAATAGAGTTTAATGTTTAAATTCAAGAAAATATGTTATTAACATATGTTGTAATTATTATCTTAATAATCTTAATACCCTTAATGTTAAGTTGTGAGTCTTTATTCATGGTGTACAATCTTTGACATAACAAATACTTGATTCTTTCATAGCTTATTGCACGCAGAACAGACACCTATACTATAAAAAGATCTTGATTTGTTGTTGACATATATTAGCACCGTAGGTACTTGATAACATTTACAAGTGTTGGCGTTATTCAAATAAGGTAATTAAAGATAATTAATATGATCATGAGAATAACTTAAAAATGAGCTATTAATGATAAATCATTTGACTAAAACCTTCTTTGTGTGTAGTTTCCGGTTGAGTAATAAAAGGAGTTTAAACTATACTTGTTTGAAATATTATTAGTAGATCCTTTAACCTTAGAAGTTGTTTTATCTTTGTTAAGTCTTTACATTAATATCACATCTTAAAGATCTCTTTAACTTTTATTTTATTATTTATAGTGTTGTATACTCATCCTCCATGTGGATTGACCCTGGTCTTATTTAATTATTTATTACTTTGATACTCATACACTTGGAAGAAAACATCAATTATTTGATCATGTCAAGTTTTTGGTGTCATTTCCGAAGAGATAAGTTAGTTTACAAACCAAAATCTTGTTTACTTCTACTCTTGTCATTCAACCTCCTGATCGATCATTATCTTTTGAAATAATATGTGATGTTAGTGATTATGTCATAGGTGTTATTTTAGAACAAAGAAAAGATAAGAAATCTTATGTTATTTACTATACAGGTAAAACTTTAAATAGTTCTCAAATGAATTATTCCACCACTAAAAAGAAATTACTTGCAGTAGTATTTTCATGTGAAGATTTTAGATCTTATCTTGTTGGCTCATCTATTATTGTTTTTAGTGATTATGCACCATTAAAATATTTTCTTTTTAAGAAGGATTCTAAAGCTCTATTTTTCACTTTAGTCTTTAAAATTTTTAGGCTTTTTTTTTCAAATTTATTTTTCAGTTTTGTCCTTAAATATTGGGTTTACTAGGTATAAAGCTTTATAATTTATTTTGATTTTTTTTCTATGGAGTTATCATTGTCTCATAACCCAGGTTGTAACTTTTGTGAGTTAGTAGTGTTGACTCAGATTTTTTTTGTTCATTTTTTATTTTTATTTTTTGAATTTCATAGTTCAACATTAGGTTGATTGTGAATCATACTCTATATTTTTTTAATCCTTTTTATGGAGTTATCTCAGTCTTCTGACTCAGGTTTGGTAGATTGACCCGAGTTGATTTGGGTTATTTTTTTATTTTTCTTTTAATTTAATCCTTCAAAATTAGGTTGATTGGGAATTGAGATTTATAATTTTTTTAAAAAAATTGCTTTCTATGTGGTTCTCACAGTCTTATGACCTGGGTCGGGGGTAAGGCTGCTTGACTCGAGTTTTTCTTGTCCTTTTTAGTTGATTTTTTTTAATGTTTCATCCTTTAATATTGGATTGACTAAGAATTAGGCTTCATAATTTGTGTTGGTTTGCATTCTATGAGTTTATCTTAGTCTTTTGACTCGAGTCACGAGTTTAGTCGATTGACTCAAGTGATTTTTTATGTCCTTTTACAATTGATTTTTCTTTTAATCTCACCCTTCAATATTAGGTTGATTGAGAATTAAGTTTCACAATTTATTTTAATTTCCTTGCTATGAGATTATCTCAGTCTTATAACCAATGTTTAGCAAGTTAACTCGAGTTGACTTAACTCTTTTTTTAGTTGAATTTTATTTTAAATTTCATTCTTCAATATTGAGTTGATTAAGAATTAGGTTTAATAATATATTTTTATCTGCTTTCTATAGGGTTATTATAGTCTCATGACCTGAGTAGTGGATTTAACAAGTTAACCCAAGTTAATTCAAGTCAATCTAATATGTTGTCGTTTATATATTTTTTTAAAAATACTTATCGGATTTTTTTAAAATCAAATTGCATTTTTATCGGTTATTTGGGTTAGTTTTTAATTTTCAAGTAGACCAGGTCATATAAGGTTAATTTTTATATTTTTTTTGTTTTTGTTTTTTTACTACAAAAACACATTAACACCATCTTAATATTATTTTTTATATTAAAAAATAATAATTAATAATTTAACCCGCAGCATAGATAATAATATAGTTTGATATCTAAACAGCATTGTCTTTTGCACTCAATAATAAAACATCATTTTCTCAACGTATTTAACCTTCACAAAGGAGTTTTTTTTTTCTTTCCTAAAAAATCTACCGGATTTTTTTTATTACTACAAAGGAAAGGTTTGAATTCAAAAGCATTAATGACAGTTCAGCCATAATTTATTAGCTGAAGTTCAAGTCCGATACCATAACAAAAAAAAAAGGATCAACTGCCCAGAATGCCCATTACTGTAGGCACTTGGTTGATGGTTGGACCCTAAACGTAGAAATTGCACTTGTCTACTCTCCTCGTCTCACAGTTCAACTTCCACTCGTTAAAACACGCATCAGCTGCCTCGAATGTTAAAGGTATTGAGTCACTCGATTTGTCTGGGTAACTGGATATTCTTTTTTATATCTGAGATTTAAATATTTATAAATTATATATTGAGTTTCCGATATTATATGAGTATTAATTATTTATCCAATTATTATTTATGATCCGATAAAAAATATTTTAAAAAATATTCTATATATATATATATATATTTGGGGATAGATTTAGTTTTAAACTATCCGTGAGTAAGGCAATTATATATATACAAAAAAGCCATATATTTGTATCTGGTCGCGTCAATATTAATCAAGTTCTGTTGAAATTGTGACCCCTAACTTTATCTCCTATGTTTAAAATGGGGGATACAGAAGAACTTGGATGATTGGAAGCCAAAGGAGACATTTCTATGACTACGTACAGTGATCTTTCTTAAAAAGAAATATCTGTTATGTATGGATATAAATGGCAAAGTTCATTATAATGGGTGCATGCGTTGTCGAAGTTAGCTGCCACCATTAATGGTTACTTGTTAGCAGCATTAATGGTAGTTAGTTGGTCGCTGGCTGCTGGAAGGTCAAAAATGGAGGTGAGCTGAGTTGTTGGCCATCCTCAGCCTATAAATAGAGAGCCCAGGAAAGCAAGCAGCACCAGAAGAAGCAGAGTCGAGGGAGAGCCGCCCTTGTGGGCCGCAGCAGCACTGCACTGAGTACTTAGGAGAGATGGGAGTTGGTAGAGATGAGTTGTTCCTCCTCCTCCATCTCCTCTATTGATGCAAAATGTTGTTTTCTCCCTATGGTTGCTACGTGGACATAGGCAAGTTGTTGTCGAGCCATATTAAATCGTTGTGTTCCACCTCCAATGGGCAAAGAGATCGCACCTCAGATCCCAACATTATCAGCTGGTCCAGTTTGGTTGGTGAATAAGACAGCTTAATTATTTGGTTGCTTCTGGGGCTTCAAGGAATAAATTAAGGTTTCTTTTGGGAGTCGAAAGATTGTAGGGACATTGAAGAAGTTGGATTTGGCAAGGAAATTGGTTATTGGTAAGGTCCCCAAATCAGTTTCTGGGCTGGAAAGTTTGAATTTGAGTTACAGTCATCTTCGAGGACAGCTTCCAGCAACAAATTCTCTGTTAGTGCGTTTGTGGGTAATGACTAGCACTCAAGATGCCCTAAATTTGTTATACTTTCCTTTTTAATGGGGGTAAATTAGACTAGGAATGTTCGGCTGATAAAAGAATATTATACATTATACAATAACACTGAAAGAAAACGATTTTTACCGTGCAATTATTGAGCTCCCTCTCTAAATGAACTCTGAATAGTGCTTTTTTTTTATTAAAAAAAAAAAGAAATTGTCACTAAGCTTTTTTTTTCAGTTTTATACAGTTGGTGTTTGATGATATTTTACTTGTTGATATTCTTTTCTTGTATTTTCTTGAGAACTCATTGTGTATGATAAAATTTCAAAGTTGAATTTGAGGCTAATTTCATGAAATAAAATTAAAATTTATAGTATTAAAAAAAATTAAAAAGAAGGGTCAAAATAAGAAATCAAACAAATAACTTAGGCTTTTTTAAAATTTTCACAAAAGATTCATTTTTTCCAAAGATTTTCCATTAGTATTTTTGGTCCTTTTAGTTTTCAGATTTTACATTTACATCTTAAACTTCTTCTTTTTTTTTAGACCATGAGTTTTAAGAAAGGGGAAAGAAAAAAATATCAATCTTAATATCATTGGATTGCTCAGGACTCAAAAAAAAATTTAGATTCGGTTTTATTTTTATATATACATATAGATATAA
>Ga0325403_1003468_pt1 | contig 14398 bp, 6 predicted proteins | sample PopdelMetagenome_19_FD_205665 | JGI IMG/M metagenome (GOLD analysis project Ga0325403, IMG submission 205665) | Populus deltoides microbial communities from Bellville, Georgia, United States - Xylem-PdKOR-R4 | ecosystem: Host-associated > Plants > Phyllosphere > Stem > Wood/Secondary xylem...
CTTCTATACTTGCCCGTGGACGTAGCCAAATTGGGTGAACCACGTAAATTCTTGTGTGTCTAATTTCTCATTTTATCTTGTCCCTTGCCTTTTATCTTGTCGGGTTTGCATGCCAGTATCCTAACAGCACTGAAATTTGTGAACTAATAATCTCTAGCCTTAGCTTTGTTAAACAATCAGTTGAAATGAAGAGATGCGGGTATACTACTAATGTTTATCTGCTAAAGTCGCATTGCATCTCTCCCATGATTTAGAACTAAGTCTCACACATATGCAGCATGTTGAAAAGGTGAGATGATTGCTCCTGTTGCAGAGCATCAACTCATGGATCTCGTATATGCAAGGCAATTCATGAATGGCGAGCACGTACAGTGGAAAAACTTAGAACCAAATTACTAGTTTGTGTTAAAAAAGGAAAGGAAACCAACTAGAAACTAACGTTTGGACGTATACTTGTCATGAAATTGGCTGAAAGTTGTGATGTATGCCATGCCTCACCTTACTGGTTCGGGGCATTACGTATTAGAAGGTTCAGAAAGCTCTAAAGATCTTGGATCTACAACTAAATCTTTTTATATCTATCCACCAGGAATAGAAGCATTGTCTATAGTTTCCTCATTGAGACTTCTGTTCTCCTCATCTTTCAAAAGTTGAAGGCCCTGAATAACATAGGGGTCATCCCAAGCCATAAAGTGTAAAAATATGTCAAACCAAATAAAGGAAAGCATCCGTCCAAAATCTTTTCGACGGAGACTTTTTTCAGTAATCTAAGTTTCACCACCTCTAACACAGATATTAGAGGATCCTTTAAGATCTGTGTAAAGATACACTTCGCCTACAATATCCATTTATTCGGAGTTAACAATACGAATAGTTGAGAGAGTTTCCTTAGCTAAGAACTGCGCGCGTCGGGTATATTTTAAAGCAATAGCAAATAATTAACAGGTCGTGTTTAATCTCTAATTTAACCCAAAATAAAGTTGTGGTATTTACGACGTGGGTTCAAACTTCAAAATATATTCTCTCTTCTACAACGACTGCATATGTTATCCACTATTCGCTCAAAGCTTGTAATGGAACTAGCTAGCTAGCAGTATTGAGGGCTCTAGGTGAAGTGATCTGCAAGCCCTATTTTGTTCGATTTCTGTAGTCCAAACAGTGACCTTAAAACCTCAGAAACCTGTCACTCAAGTTTACAATACAGTTCTATATATCACAGATACACAACCACCCGAGACTTAGCTAGTCCTCAAAATAGCTCTTCTTCAATGGGGTATTTCCTTTTCTTTTTCCTTACAGCTTGGTCTATGGCTCCTCTACGTATGAATGGCAGATAGCTTTTGTACACTATAGCCGTTCTGGAACAGAACTCACAGTACGGTATTCATTAGTCTTTGTCTCTATGCTTGCATGTGTGTAGAGGTAGAGCTAGGATAGGATTTATGCTAGGGTGATGGGTCCCATATGGAGGAGAACTTGCAAACCGTGCACTTTTTATTCAGGCCCCCAATTATTGAATTGAACCAGGTCTCTAAACTACAAATTCTTGCAATTTTTACTACCCAATTCTCATTCAACTAATCCCCACTTATAATATATGAAAAACTCAACAAATTTTGTTAATGTTTGATTCCCACGTGTGATTATGTATTATGTATTTTTTTTTAATGAGATCATATATAATTTATTGATAAAAAAAAGTTTGCAAGATGGCGGTTAAGAATATATATATATTTCTCTGTCTAGAAAATTAAAAAAACTAGGTTTTAATTTTTTAAACTTGTACCGAGTTTGAAAAATACATTTTAAAGGCTTTTCATAATTTTTCAGTTCATGTTTTCTAGTGTTTCCAAAAAAATAATAATAATATAAACAATACATTTTTTTTCTTTTATATAAAAGAACTTTTTAGCAATGTAAAAATTTAAATTAATTTTTTTATATTTTCATATATAGATAGTGGCATAAATTTAATTTTTATTATAAATATAATATTTTTTTATTTACCAAAATAGTTTTTTCATGATGGTTTTTAATTTGAATGAAACAAAATTAATATTTTAAAATTAGATTACCATGAGTACAAATATTAAGATGACTATTATAAATTATAGTTTTTATTTATGAAAAATAATTATAATCTTGATGTATTTTTTATTGAAAAAATGTTTTCTTTTCAAAAAATAAACATATTTTTAAATTTTTCTTCGTAAAAATAAAACTGATAATAAAAAAAAATATTTTTCTCTATACCAAATCAAAGTCTAATGAAAGCTATAGAAACAAAAATGACAATAAAGAAGGAACAATGTAACTCTACGATAACAAATTTTAGCACCTTTGTCCTAGCTAGCTAGCGTTAGCGTTGAATGTTACTTCCATTTAAGCCCATTAGTCCAACTGATCTTTTCTTGGAGCTTAATTATATATTTATTGTATTCTAGAGACAACACCATGATGGGAAATTAATGCAATTAGACTGCTGCCACCTACATTAATATTATAACCAAGCAATTAGACATGGTCTCTTTCTTATAAATATAGATTTTCATCAAACTAATATCATTTATATTTATTATTATTTTATTTAATATCTATATGACTAATTGTAAGGATCCAAAAGGATCGACAAATACTTTATTTTTATAAATAAAAAAACATTAATTGGTATCGATCGTAAGTAGTTGATGATTCAATACCAAGACTTCATAAATTGAAGTTTGTATATTCAAATCCTCTAATACAAAAACTCATATTTCTATATGAATAATATAACTAAATATATATTCCTTATTGTAAGCAGGACAAGATAGAGTCAACTATAAGTAGGAAATATACACATAATCAGAAAATTAAAAAATAAATACCGACAGAATATTTCGTTAGCGTTTAAGCAAACATTATCGATATTTTAGTTGTCGATGGAATTATCGATGAGAAACCATTGTTTGAAAATACATCATTCCATTAGTGTTTATGCAAACATTATCGATATTTTAGTTGTCGATGGAATTATCAATGAGAAACCATTATTGGAAAGTACATCATTAAGGATTTTATTTTTATTGGTATTTCTGTCAGCAATGTCAAATGATGAAGAAATATTCATGCTAAGTAATCATATTTTACCATCCATTTTCCGTAGGCAACTAGTTTGCCAACAAAATTGCTTGTCGCCTATTTCGTCGATAAATTCTAAAAAATCTATAAATTTTGTCACAAGTTTCAGAATGGATGCAAAGATTCCAGTGAAATTGCTGATGAAATTAATAATTAAATTGCCTTTCCATCAGTGAATCTGTGGGAGTTTTCACAAAAATTCTATGGTTAGTTGTTATAATCCTCAAGCCTATAATTCTCATATAAATACACAACAACAATCAATCAATCAATTAATGAACAACAACCACAGTTCACATAATAAAAACACATATTCAAAATAAAATGTACTTATATAAAGCTCACATTTCATTAAAATTTCTAAGATACTAAACCAGAAGGTTAAAAAAAAGAGCAGAGAATGTATACCTATATTTGCACTCATCTTAGCAAAATACATCATAGTTTCATGTTTAAGTTCTGCTCTCATTTCTGCTATTAGTTCTTCTTTGATTTTTGTTCCCATGTTTTGCATCTTAATAAACAATTGTTCTTGAACCCTTTTCCAGATCATTTCATCAAAGTTCTATAATGCATTGCTTGAGCTGAAATGTAATATGCCTATAGTTGAAACAATTCGGCCCACCCTCGTTTCTCAGGTTGATACTATGGACATATCATAAACTTGATTTGTATTCGATTCATCACTTGCAGCACCCTCCAATCACAGTTAAGGACCGTGAGGAAGATGAGTGAAAGTATCTTCGCTAAATGTTACAGTAATGCTGGCGTTATATGTCTCTTACAAAAAAAAAACTTTATATCAGTTCCTTTATATGATAAAAAAATTCAATTACATTTCATATTAATGATAAAAATAAAATTATTACAACGATGATAACTATAAAGAGATTTACAACGAATACTTTCGCTCTTGTATTGATAAACTTTTCCTCATACCCGCCCTTTTAATACGAGTCCCCAAGCTATTTTTCCTGCAGATAAAGTAGTTTATTGAAAGTCTCACATATAAACACTTAAATGCAACTTCAAGAAAAAAAATATTAAAACAATCTCTTACTAGGTGCTTGCATGATTGACAAACAAAATCATTTATCTGGTGAGCTCGCTCATCAGACCATGAGATTTTTAATTTGTATTTTATATACTAGATTGGGAATGTCTTCTAAAACTGTATGATTCCATAAATTGTTGAAATAATACCTAATTACTCTTTATAACATGTCTCACTTTAGATCTTTTTCACTTCTCAAGGTCATCAAATTTAGCTTTTCAAATTACTTATTTGTTGGCATTGTAACACAAATCATGTAACCTATAATAGAATACGAGTATACAATAATATAGTATTAGTTGATTTGAACAAAAATAAGATAAAGAAATAAAAGAATCCGAGTTTACAATAATATAAGACTAGTTGCATTGTGGTTTTCACACTCTTTTGACAAGCACTTCATTGCTCTCATCTCATCAAAAAATTTTCTTAATTGATTTTATACATTAATTAGTTTTAAAATTTTAAAAATTAGTAACTCATTATAGATATTATTTACTTATCTAAATTTGAGTTGATTTGTGAGTAAGGGCGTCTAGCTATTTCTGCTACTATTTTAATGAATAAAAGAATAAATAGGGGAGAGAAGAGGAACTATCAAGTCTTAAATCATATTAAAACTACTAATGGAATTTTCATCAGTAAATTTACACTTCAACCATGTCAACAAAATTTTCGATGAATAGTGATGAAATATTTTCCGTTGGCATTTCTGTTATTGTTTTTTAATATTCTAGTAGTGATAAGAGGTGTTCAGAAATAGAGTAATACTTTATTTTTTTATAAAAAAAAAAATTAAAGTCAAGAAAGGAAAAAATGAACTTTCTATTAAAATACAATATTCTCCATCCCAAATTTGCTTCGAGTTTGAAAAACATTTAAGAGGTTTTTCACAATTTTCCAATACAAGTTTTCTATCGTTTTCCAATTGAAGAAAAAACATGAATAATACATTTTTTTTTCTTTTATATGCAAGCACTTTTAGCAATATACATGATTAAAATTATTATTTTTTATATTTTCATATTTAGTTAGTTTTATTAATTTAGTATTATAAATATAATACATAAAAAAATAGTTTACAGTGTAGTACTCTTTCACGCTAATTTTTAATTTAAATGAAATAAAATTAATATTTTATTTTTTTGTTACTGAACATATCTTGAGAACTTATTCTTTTTTTAACATTAAATTGTTTTCAAGATTTTGAATAGAACCCCGAATTTGTGGATTTGTCGCTGCCCCTCTGTGAAAATTTAGATGTGAGACGCTCAATGGGGCTTTTATATATGGAACATAGAAACTATAACAAAAAAGATTGTGCCTATAAACGCACCCGATTTCATGGTAGAACTCAATTTCTAGCTAGAACTCAATGGCAAGTGCTAGTCATGGAGTTAAAGACTCTTTACAGATGGATTGGTGTGGTTTGGAAAGGACGTTCAAGAAAGAGATTAAATGATGGAAACTATCAAGAGGGAAAAGAAAAGGAAATAGAGAAGAAAACAATTTTTATATACAACACTTTCAAACAAACCCTACCGTATTTTAAAACTAATATAAATGGATTACGTTGTCGCTTATTAATTAGTTCAATCATTATACCCACATCATATCATTGCCAAATCTTTTCCTTCTGTACACAGCAGCACGACATGATATGATACCCAGAAAAACCCTAGCTCAAGCACTACTGTAGCGTAGGGTGCACCAACACTAACTTCGCTTAACCAATCATTTCAAGTCAAGGGTCCCACTGTCCATAAATCACATTCCAAACTCTCTCCTTGCAGCTGCCTAGAACACCGCCATATGATCATGAATCATGATCTTGTTGTTCTTTGCTGGTAGTTGAAACTTTTGGGTTTTCTTGAAGAGAGACAATTGTGGTGTGTTAAACTAAGGTTAGACGTTATTATATAGTATTAGTAGTACTAAATTACCATAGTATAAAACATTATTGGAAAAATCAATAAAGCAACACAATCACCTACTAATTAAGTACTTTGCATGACAAGTGTTAAGTTCACAAATACTACAAGCATTCAATAAACAAGTGCCCAGCAAGAAGACACTGTAGGAAGCACGTAAAATACTACTAATTAATCAGTGGTGGTACCTAAGTGGAATATCATAAGAAGACTAGGATTACTTGAGGCAGCAAACTAAAGATGGATGATGTTCAGAGACTTTAATAATCTTGTTGCTGGCCATTGTAGGAGTAGAGGCTAAGCTCCAAGGAAGTACGAGAAGTAGTGGCATTGCCATAATCATCAGAGCCATACCAGCTACTGTAATAAAAGTCTGGGTTAATGTTGTTGATGTTGAAAGAGGTACTGATGTCCTCGCCATGCATGGGAAATAGAGGAAGAGTCTCAATCTTTTCAGCGGCTTCCTGGTCTTGATCAAATACAGTATAGGAAGAACTGTAAGGGTTAATGCCACCCCGTGATCCATAGTTAATGTTGTTCATGGACTCACCACCAGCTGGTACTGAACAGTCCTGATGAAGCAAATAAAAAAAGGATTAATTAGGAGAAATTAAAGCCATTTGAGAGGGAAAAAAAAAAAGAGAGAGTATTTTTGCAGTCCTTTTCTAGTCTTGTGTTTTTTGTCCCAAGTCCTGTTTATTGGAGAGGAAAATGGCATGCTTAATTCAAAGAAAAAGGAACTGTGCTGTTCCAATTATTTCGCAAGGAAGCCAGAAAAGTTTCTGCCCTTTCTGTAGATGTTATTAAGAAACTTTTTTAAAGCAAAAATCTTTCTATTTCGTCTCTGCCTTTGTGATTGGAGTATTAAGGCAAGATCTGAGTGGATGTTAGTATAAAGGTACCTAAAAATTCACACAACATACAGTATTCCACATGGGTGTAACTTTTATGTTGATTTCTTGCCATTTTAATACTTACTAGCAAAAGCATATGCAAGTACACCAACTTCAGCATTATCGAAAGATCTTATCAGAGGCATAAAGTCACTAACATTTTCTGGGTCATCATTTCTTACCCAATTTTTTTTCTCTTGCATGGTTACAGATCCATATCCATAGTTATCTGCTTGCCCAACAGTAACCGCACCAGTATGTGAAGATGAAGAAGCAGAAGAAAACCCTGCAAATTATTGTCAACACAAGACGCATAAAATAAACAAAAACTCAAGTCTAGCTAGCTAGCCAAAATAGCACCGCAACGAAAAGAAAAAAGATACAAGTTAGAGAGGGAAATAACAACCAGGATTATTATTGCTACCGGAGTACTTGTAAGAGTAATAATCTTCAGGTTTCAAGGTAGTTCTTTGTTGCGTGGGGACTTCATTGGTGAACCTTTTCTTCTGCCTCTCACGAGCTTTATGGTTCTGAAACCAATAAAAGACATTCTTGCCTTCAATCTTGCCGTACTTTCTAAGCCTAGCAGAGATCTGCTGAATCTCAGCTCCATTTGGGGACCTAACACCTTTGATGTAGTACAGTTCCTTCAATATTCTTATCTGGTCAGAAGTGGGAGTCCACCTTGTACTGGTTTGCCTGCAAATAAAGTTTCCTTTGGCACCACCATTATTATCCTCATTTGGTTGTTGTTGGTTTTGGTGTTGTTGTTGTTGAGGTTCCATGATGGATTGAGAAATCAGAAAAAAAACAAGGGGAAGAGAACAAAAAAGCTAGAAGAGAGAAAGAGTAAGAGATATAATTAGAGGTGGGGTAGGCGTGTGTGGGAGAGAGAGTTGTGCATGAAATTGTTAAGAGGCTGGGGTGGGGGATTATATGGCCTTGTGGGCTATAAAAAGGGACTTTCCAAGAGAGGGCTAAGATGCACATGGGGATGAAGAGATGGAAGAGAGGATATCAGAGAAATATCTGATAGAGAAGGACTGAAGTTGACAGTGAAGTGTTCATATGAAGAGAAGGGACAAATAAGAGCTTAGAAAAAAGAAAAAAAAAGGGGGGTGGGGGTATCAGTGGAATTACTTGGATCAAAAGGCATGATGAGGTATGATATAATTAAAGCTAGCCAGCCAGCTTCCTTGAGAGAGAGAGAGAGAGAGAGAGAGAGTATGAAATGTAGAAAATGAGGCATGAAGTGATATATTGGAAAGGAAGGAAGGAGTGAGTGAGGCTTCTGAATGAATGAATGAAAGTCATAAAATGATGTGGTGTATGTGATTTTGAGCTCATGCATGGGGGAGGTTAGGTTATTCTTTTAATGATGATATATGATCCTCCTCTTTTACCAGGCCACAAGATAAATGTTCTTCGTACTTAAGGGTTCTGTTATGGGCGAAATTGTAAATGTCTTTGAACCCTTCAAGTTCAAGTTCAATGGGGCCAAGCGAAGGGAAATAATGCATGGCCATACATGCAAGTTAAAAAGAGGTGTTCATATCTTAGCCTACTAGGATCTATCTTTATGTCACAATCTTTCCATTAGTGCTTCTATATATTACCTTTATCTTAAGATCATATCCTCTGCAAGAATTCCAGGAACTTAAGCATCTAAACTGGCTTACCATAGCCTTGCGGACTGTCTAGCTAGCCAGGGGACCGCCCTTAGTTGCGTACTAATGTTCAAGTAAAAACAATTACTCTCAGTTAGCTAGTACAACCTGATCATAATAACATTTGATAGTGATCAGTGTCTAGATATATATGTGTGTGTGTGTGCGCGCGCGCGCGCGCGCAGCTCCATTGCAAATACTTAACCTTCAGAGACTTCTCAATGCTGAAAAGGATGTTCTAGCTAGGGCAATAGTTGGAACATAACCATGAGCAGTCTGTTTGAATCTCTTTTAGTTGGGGGAACATCATAAAATCTCTCCCTCCATGCATCTTTCCTTCAGCCCCCTCCTTGATGAAATATTCTCGAAGCTATAAAATCCTTTCTAATGAATAGCAAGCATGCCGTATAATATAAATGGCCAAAGAAACCAGACTCTGAATTAAGGAAGATCTGATGAATTTTGCAGTACTATAAGAGCACACTAGCATTTCAAATAGAATTCATAATCTTTACAGGCAACATTCAAGGTGCAGTCTAATTCAAATCATATTTCTATGAATGGCCTTTTTTTTCTGTGTAGATGCATGTGATTCTGGCATGGAATCATGAACACCAATTTTCTCAGTCAAGTCTCAAGCTATAATTAGAGCAGCTGGTTTGTTGTATATCCCATTAGGTACCTAGGTTAGAGATTGTTTTTTATAGTGTTTTTTTTGTCTAAAATTATATTAAAATAATATTTTTTTTAATTTTTTTTTCATATTTTTACATTAAAACAATGCAAAACCATTAAAAAAACAATTTAAAATATAAAAAAATTCAAAATTTAATAGAAAAACATGCTGAATATCGATGTCAAACCGGCTAATCATGAATAACTTAGAAATTGAATGTGAACAAGGACATGAAGCAATAACATCAAATACAGTAACAAGTGAAGGTACATATATATACTAGCTAGTAAACAATAATGGCAGGAATTGGGTTCAAAACAATTTCACCATCACCATAGCTGCAGTCCTTTAGACTACGGATCAGCACGCCTTCCAATAATAAATGTAGGAAGATCATTAAAGAAGGTGAGAGAGGTGTAGTGTATGGGGTTACATGGAAAAAGACCATCATCAAAACCTCTATCATTCTTCCTTGTGTTTTCTTTCCCAAAAATAACTGAAATTCAGCATAAATATTCGTAGTGCATGAGGCAATGTGTGTCATACTGTCATCTCCTTTTCTCTTGCGAGAATGAGACGCTTTTTCACCAGGGAAAGTTCAATCCCACGCATATATATTACAAAAGGGTGTATGAAATGATTATCATTCTGACTACAGTAAGTACCATGCAGTCATGTCGCCTGACATTATAATACCTGCAATTATTTTTATTTACTTTTTACTTTTTTTTTTATTAGTATCATATTGATACTGCACCCATGATAAAACAAAAAAAACAAAAACAAATTGATTCAGGCTCCCTTCCATGGAATCAAATATTACTACTGCATCATTAAGTGTCATCAAATGAATAATCATGTGTACGTGTTTCCTTGAAATTAACCGAGAAATGATGATGATGATGGAGGATAGATAAATTAGAATGGTTTTAATTTGATTTTCATCACTTATATCGCGGGTTTTGTGGGTTATCTCGGTTGACTCGAGTTTTTTTATTTTTGTAATTAATATTTTTTTATTTCATCATTCAACATTAAGTTCATTAAAAATTATGTTTCATAATTTATTTTAATTTGTTTTCTATAATATTATCATAATTTTATAACTTAGGTTACGTGTTTTGTAAGTTAGCTTAGGTAAACTCAAGTAATTATATCATGTTTGAAATGAAAAATATAATTTTATTGATTAAGATGGAAACATTTGGCAGAATGACATATTCAAGAATTACATGCTATGCAATGATATAATAAACTGAAGATCGAAGAAGACTATGGGAAATATAGGAATATACTGAGGACTTATTCAGTTAAATAGAGATAAATGGAGTCATTAATTTGCCTTCTTCTTCTTCTTCTTCTTCTTCTTTCTATTCGTGTGCATCTAATGATATTTTAAATCTCACCTAATTAGGTAATAAAAGTATTGAAAATGAGAAAAACTATGGTTATTTCAAACACTTCCTCTTGTTTTGGAGATAACGTCTAACTTGCCAACAAATTTGTAACATAAGCTTAATTATGAAAGCACTTGACTGAGTACTGTAAATAAATAAGGTACATGTATTTCATATGTTATTAATTATCCCTAAAAAAATATGAACAATGACGGGGAGTTAAATGTAATTTCAGCATTTTGGTAACCAAGCTAACATTGTTACTTGTTTGACCAAATTTTGTGAGCACAAGTGTTAAATAAATATCAGTGTGGGTACTTAACTAGAAATTAAAGATTATAAAATACAAGTATTTCATATGCAATCATCTCTTTAGCAAGTCGGTTGAATTTTTTTAAAAATTAAATGACTATTTAAAGCATAAATAAATAGTATAATTATCATCTCATATGACTTTTAGACCAACTAAACAATATCACAACAAAAAAGTAAAAGAATAAAAGTTTAGAAACAACTAGCTTGAGTTTGGAAAAAATGAATTTCATAATCACCAATAAAGAATCGAATTTAATTACTAGTTTGATTCCCTACGCTATGCTACGCTGCAGGAATGAACATTTATTTTTCAATGGAAAAAAAAAAGATGTAAGCGTTGTTAGCGGCTTTTTTTACCATCAAGAAAAGTCTTAACGACAATCTGAAAAGTTTATATGTACATTTAATAAAATAGATGAGTTAGGAAGATGAGATAAAGATGTTATTTCTTAAAGAAAAACATATTATATATTGTTTCCGTTTTAAATTGGATCCCTAAAATTTTAGTTAAATTTGAATTAATAAAATTAAATTTTATTTTATCAAATTGAGAATTAACTCAACATCGAAAGTTATTTTAAACATCGTGAGGGAGCCATACAAAGTGAACCAAAACAAAACATCAAACACAATCTCAAATTAACTTAATATGAAAGGATTAAATTAGAAATAAAAAAAATCAAGTGACAAAGAAAAACAAATATTGTAGATCACAACCCATATTGGATTGTGTCTTAATTAAGTGACAAAGAAGAATTAAAGAAAAAAACATTGTGAGTAACTATTACAACCCATATTGGATTGTGTATTTTTTTTATGTTGCATTTCCATCATTTTTATAATATTTCTTTCATCTCGCATCGCCTCACATGTGCATGATTTCAAACATCATTTCATGGTTTATCAAATGTTAATTTTACAAAACCAAAATGCAATTGTTAAATGGGAACAAAATGGCTCAATAAAAAAAAGGATGCAAATGAGAGGGGAAAAAAAAGAACCCATAAAAAAAGGATGTGAATGAAAAACAAATTAAGATGGTTACACTACCAAAAAATATACGAATACAAATGAAATCACCAATGAAAAAAATCAATCAGTATTTTTGGGTGATATTTATCGACCAAATTGATTTCATTGCTAACTCTGTTTGTATTTAACAATAAAATATTTCTATCAGTAAATATTGAAGGAATCCCAGTCAGAATAAAAGGAGTTTAAAAAAACCAAAAAATACGATGACATGTAATTTTTTGCGGACGCTTTTACCGATAAATTTTTTTTAATGTAATGTTTTATAGTAGAAGAGTTTTTATCACTTTAATTTTTTTTTCATTTAAATTTAAATCATTAAAAGCTTTGCTAATACTTATATTAATTACCATACAATTAAATAAAAATAGATTTTAAAAGTAGATCCACATCACAAGAATATTGTTATTATTAACATGTATTAAAGCCTTGGCACTTCACTGTAGCAATGAATAGTGAAATGCCAAGGTCTTTACATTTTTTCTCTAAAATAAGGTTTTTTATATTTTGATCTTAGATTTTTTTAGGATTTTTTTTTAATTTCAAATGTAGTTTTTTTTTCAATTTCATCCTCCAATATTAGATTTACTAGTTATTGCAGTTCATAATTTATTTTAATTTGCTTTCTACAGAGTTATCCCTTCTCACGACCCGGATCCTAAGTTTTGCAGGTTAACCATATTGACTAGAGTTATTTTTATCCTTTTTTTATTAAGTTTTTTCTCAACTTCATCTTTCAACATTGAGTTGATTGAGAATTGAGCTTCATAATTTTTTTTTATTTGCTTTCTATAAGATTATTATGGTCTCATGTCTCGGGTCATGAGTTTTGCAGGTTAGCCAGGTGGACTTGGGTTTTTTTATCTTTTTTTAATTGAATATTTATTTTCAATTTCATCCTTTAATATTGGGTTGATTTAGAATTGAAATTTATAATTTTATTTATTTATTTTTTATAGGGTTATTATGGTTTTATGACCCGAGTTGCAAGTTAAGCTAGTTGGCTCGAGTTATTTGTTGTTTTTTAGTTGAAGATTTGAAATTATGCTCAATAATTTATTTTAGTTTGTGTTCTATGAGGTTATCTCGGTTTTATGACCAAGGTCATGGGTTTGGTCGGTTGACTCGGGTGGTTTTTTTCTTTTTTAATTATTTTCTTTTTAATTTTATCATTCAACATTAAGTTGATTGAGAATTGAGTTTCATAATTTTTTTTAATTTATTTTCTATGGGGCTATTCCAATCCCACGGCTTAGGTTTAACATGTTAACTTGGACTGACTCGACTTATTTTTTAGTTGAATTTTATTTTCAATTTCATCATTTAACATTGGGTTGATTGAGAATTTGGTTTAATAATTTTTTTTTTGCTTACTATAGGGTTATTAGGATCTCATGACTTAAGTAATAGATATAACAAGTTAAACCGAGTTGATTTGAGTCAATATAATATATTATTGTTTTAATATTTAGAAAAAGATGTCATCTTATTTATTTTAGTCAAACTATATTTTTATTAGTTGTTCGGATTATTTTTTAACATGTCAAGTTGATTAGGTTACATCATGTCAATCCTTATATAGTTTAAATTTTTTCTACTAAAAACCAAATTAACAACATCTGGATATTTTCTTATGTCAAAAAAAAAAAACTAATTAGACCCACATTATAGTACAACCATTCATCTAGTTGCTATTTATAAATCATGGAGCATAATATCACACATGTTTTTCCTTAAAATAAAATTTTTATATATTAAACTAATTTAAATGATACATATAAAATTCATAAAATGGTTTTGTTTGTAATATTATTTCAATTAGCATATGTAATGATGATAGTTTTCAATTATTGGAGTGCCATTTAATTTCCTTCATTCATCTTTTTAATCAATTTTGCATGTGCAATTTCTTTATGTCATATCGATCAATTTAAAGGCATGGATTTCAATCATAGGCATCTTTTGTCTACAATGCATGATTTACTAGTAAGTTATTAGAATTATATAAGCTAATAGTATTCATGCTATCTCTTTTCATGATGTTAGCATAAATACATGCATGATCAATCATCAATCATTAAACACACATCTTTACAAATTATTCTTAATTACCATCACTATTCTATGCAAAAAATAAGCTAATAGTAATGACATATATACATAAGATATATAAATTGAATGTTTTCCGATGCTCTCCCTTAAGTTGGATCAAAAGGTTTGATGGATCCAAACTTGCTCAATACACGGTGAAATTGTGTAAAAGATAAAATTAATTTAGTGAACACATCAGCTAGCTAATCATAAGTACATACA
>Ga0325403_1003469_pt1 | contig 14397 bp, 3 predicted proteins | sample PopdelMetagenome_19_FD_205665 | JGI IMG/M metagenome (GOLD analysis project Ga0325403, IMG submission 205665) | Populus deltoides microbial communities from Bellville, Georgia, United States - Xylem-PdKOR-R4 | ecosystem: Host-associated > Plants > Phyllosphere > Stem > Wood/Secondary xylem...
CTTTATGTTAATAATAATAATAAATTAAGGCATTTGTCTGCCAAAATTAAGGACAAGGGACGGCAAGCCCAATAAATGAAGAAAATAGCTTGAGTGAGATGAAAATATTCAATGGTGGAGCAGCCAACATCTTGCATATTATGAAGAAAAGTTATCTACATAAGACATGCGGTAACATTCCCTTGTGTCTGCTATAACTAGAAACAAAAAGTTGGCAATTGAATGGAGGCATTAGTGATCTGCCATTTGAGCAATTTTCCCCCAGTATACCTCTGCCAAGCAGCAGTTTCGGCATTTATTGCCCTTTCAGTTTGCAGTAGGCATACAAGCAAGATCCAAAGAAACCAAGGGACTGGCCAACAACGTTCAACTGAAAAGGTAGCATGACACCAGTCAACATAAGAATATCTGCCATTATAAGACTGCTATGTAAAGAGCACAAAGAAGTTAACAGTTCATTCTCACCAAGTCAAATGGAAGCCCACCAAATAGTATCCAGCCAAATCCAATGGTGAAAAGATCCTATAACAGCACAATAAGAAGAAATAGAATATGAATTATGAAATGTTATAGGCTAAAGACTAAATGCTAACAAGCATAAAAGGCTAGGAGAAAAACTAGATAAATTGATTATAGCTCCTGCCCTGTTCTTGTCTTCAATCGGTGAACCTAAAATTAGGCTCAGTACTATACCCTTTTGGCTCATCAGGAGATTCATGCTTAATGCAGATATTCCAGCAGTTCTGGCTTAATTAACTTGGTCGCATCAAGGGATGTTGGCTAGAAATGTTTATGAAATAACTTAAGATGCTGCATTTTGTGGTTTTTTATTGTAGAAAGTGATTACAAAATCCAAGAATCTTAGGCTCTAGCATCTTCCCTGCTTCCTGCACTTGTTTAGAACAATTTGATTTCACATGGCACAACTTACAAAAAAGACTCATAACCTCCTTGGTGTTATTTCAGATCCATTACACCATATGCACTTTAACTAGAATAGCAAATGGGAGATAAGAATAAACTAGATATCAGTCACAGAAAATTCTGCCTGGAAGAATAAACAATACAACTTGAGAATAGCCCAGGAAAAGAATGACACAAGTTATCGCAAGAGTTCTATAATTTGATTGTTTAAGAGGTTCGATTTCTACTACATGAAGAAATACACCACATGGAAGCCACTGGCTTCATTATCTAAAATTAGTGTAAAAATTCAACAAGACAAGCAAAAATGTTACACCGGTGAAATCACATCGGTATTGACTGTGGTGTCATTGACATGAATTTAGGATGCTGCAAGGTTAACAAGAGGCGTGCATTTTACATACCTTCAAATTACCACAGATAGTCTGTGTCAAAGCTGAATTTAGTGTTGTATTCATAAACACAAAATAATTAATTAGGAAAGCCATGATACAGGAAAGAAGCATCACCACCTGCAAAACATTTTAATGCAGCAGTTTCAGACACAACAGTTAAATGAATAGCGATGGAAGGATATTCATGTCCATTGCTCTGAAATTTTGTAGATGCTGACATTTTAGCCACAGATTGTTAAGATGTATATGACGCAGAGGAAGAAAATATTTCTTTATGAATCTCATTTTCCTTTTTTCTGATTTTATTGAATTGCATAATGTTGAAGTTTAGTGAAGATACAACATGATCTTGGATAGAGAAACCCGGAGGAGCTACGATATGCATTTGACAACTTTTGTAGATGATGTAGCCGTAAGGAGTTCAGGCAAATCTAGTAACTTCGCTATATCTGCAGTCTTAGAGCTTTTAAGATTGATCCACCAGGCTGAGAAATGCCATGTCTTTTTCTGCATGGGTAATGATCCTTTGTTTTACTCAAGTTCTCAAGACAAGAATTGTCTAAATCTTAGCAGACAAGTTTCGTTCAAACAAAACAAGATAGGGATGTTGTAAATCGTAGCAAAGTTGGCCACTACAAGGGAGCTGTACTAGCACAGCTATAGTGCGCTCTCTGTGTCCTTGTCAAAAATAAAGTGAAGACTAGCTAAGAGAGGGAGAATTGGCTAGCTTCATAACATGATGAAAAGATGCAAAAAACATATACAATCATGTTGATTCATATAGAGAGAAAGAAAAAATAAACGTGTACGATTACCCACAGGACTGGCATGTGCTTGTTAAGGCCTGTTCATCAAAATATTTTACCAATATATTTATCAAGCATGCACTTTAAAACTTTTAAATGTACTTTCTGATGAAAATAAAGAACCTGAAATCCTGGCGAGAAGAGAAAGGGAAAGTTCCTCATTGCTTCCAAATCTCCTCTAATTGATGTCCAGAACAGCAAGATTGGTCCACAAATTATACCTACAAAAGTTAGCATGTGAAATTATGCACAAATTAAGGTTAGTCCAATCTATCAAAATGAATGTGGTCCTCTAATCTTACCATTGCACCACATAAGACCAAAGCTATTAAGGCCACTAGATTTACCTGAAAGGCGTTGCATTGTATCATAAATAAAACAAAGCTTTGAAACCTCTTAGTAATCAATTGTAAATGAGAAGAGTGGACACTTTATTACCAATTCGAGCAATAGAAGCAAGATATACTGCTGTACAAATGTTTGCTACAAAGACAACGGCATAGCCATAAGCATCGAATGACAAATCTCGAGCTCCAGCAACAAATGCACCAAGTATGATTATCCCAACACTGATGAAATCCTAGATCATACAAGATATTAGAAACAAGAAAACCCAGATCACACTGCTATTATAGCTTAGGATGGTATAACTACTTAAACCATACAAATTTATATCATGTGGTCATCATTCTTTAACTGTTAAAAAAAGTTTTGAGTGTGTGAAGAAAATGACACCATGTTCTTCTCACGTAATATGACCTTCCAAATTTTGATTGATAAGACCCGGTTTGCATGCTGCGAGATTTTTGTCACATCAGAAACACGTTCTTAGAAACCTTAGAAATATAAACTACACTAAACAATCAAGTAATACGAGCAGAAACAGTAACAACAGCAGCAATATACAAGATGCAAGGTGTTTGTCAAAAACTGTGACATTCATTACTTCACCAAATCCATCTTCGAAGCAATGCTGTCTAAGCAACTCAAACTTAGATAAAAGAACTCCAATTGTATGAATGATTTGATTTTGAAAAAAAAAATAACAGATTCGACAGATCCACTTGTAATATAAGACCCTCATAAGCTAGCAAATTAAGACTTTGATGAAGCACTAGAAACTGAGATCAGCTCGTCTCAACAATCACTACTCATCATGTCTTTATCGAATGTCTTAATTCATATTACTTTTGTGCTTTCTGTTATCATGTATAATCTTAAAGCAAATCACTCCTTACTAACCAGTTTCGGATTATCATCAACATGGCATATTTAACTTCCGAGCAGTGCATATAAATAGTTGAATGTTTCTTGTTATCGGCACTTATCTTCTAGAGTCCCAATTTCATTTCAATATGCTTACAGTTGATCTATCACCTTTATATCAGTACCCTTTACATATATATTTCCTTTATCTTCAAGTAAAAAAGTACTTATCATCTATCCAATAGAAAACTCTGTTATGAATTCATAAACATGCACCAAGTACCATCTTGATATTCAAACTTTCTTTTAGTGGAGGACTTGATAAGGAATCTATATACGTCACTCCAATACCATCATCATGAGAATAAACTTAATGAAAATAGCCAGATAAAGCTAGTTCCAAAGGCTAATTTTCAGGAACGTATTATCCTGAAATATGCTTTAGTAAGTGTCCATTATGTACAATGATATTCAATTCTGGAAACTATCACATAATAGCAGCATATCATCTATTACAGCAGCATAAAAGAGTTGCATACCTGCCAACAACACGCAAGGAATGTTTCTGTCCTGTCAAAAGATACTCCACAATCATTGTGAAAGCCACGGTAGTCCTCCTAAGGGTGGTGTACATGGGGACATTTATGGCACGTACAGATTCCATTGTGATCAGCTTTAACAGAAGAGAGAATGGCCAGAAATGGTTAGAATTAACTCAAAATTTTGAACAAGGAAATAAATAATAAAACTCTTCTAAATACATACCATGTAAAGCAGATATGACAACGCCAGGGGAAGGGAGTGAAGCAATGTCTTAAATGATACAAGTCTTGCTGGGTTGTTAGACATGTTCTGCGGTTCACTAGTTGCAAAAGATATGATCTTCCAGAATTTCAATACATAAAGGAATAAGCATGAACATAGCATCTAGAAAACACAAGAAAAAAAAAATGTCCCGGTTAACTACTGAGAAGAATCAGGACCTGGCATAAATAAATAGTCAAGTCAGTTGGCACTAAATTGCCAGGCAAAGATAGATTCAGGATATGAAATCAGAATCTAGTTGTAATTTGAACTCTTAGAAGAGAGAGTGCTAACTAGTTGCAGTAAATCAATGCTACCACAAGCAGCTAATGATTAAAAAACTATACATAGAGGGTACTCCAGGAAACCATATTAGTCAAGGAGATACCTGAAAGAGTGTGATGACGTTTGCATATGGGAAACTGTAAGAAGAAAGGGCTGCTTTGTTGAACATTACCAAGAGAACTGTAGAATGGAGAAGGCAGCATGATCACACTAGGTACAATGAAAAAAAAGTCTGCCTTCATACAAGAAACTATTAAGCAAATAAATGGCAAAGGATGCAGTACAATTTTAATTCAAACAACTAAGAGAGTGTCACAGCAGTCTCATATCGACTGTTGAAGACAAAGCAATCAAAGTTTAAACACGCTTTCACTGTCTTCAGTTATCAGGAATTGAACAATTTTTGTTGTCTTTTTTCAATTTAGCGGCTCTAGTCTGTTGGTTAAAGATTTTCAGATTGTACTGCTAAACCCCAGTTACAGAATCTGAGAGCAAGTCAATCATTTACCTGGCTAGAAACTTTACCTTTTCAGGAAAGGCTAGGTAAGCAATGAAATCCCAGGAAGACTCATACTTTCAGTGGTTTTTTTCCCTGGATCCCAAAAATATTCGAATGAACATTCCATTAATCAGGAAAATTGGAGAACAAACTTTCCTCTGCAGGAAAAAAAATCTCCCAAATAACTTATTTTTTCAGGGAAACAAATAGAACCAAAGCTATATATAAGGCTTCCTCAAAGATTGATCGTTCACTAAGGCCTCAGCTGACATGAACAAGCATGTTCTTTACAATCCAACCAAGTTTATACCTCTTATAAGTATCAGGCATCACATTCTACAGGATCTGTTATTCTGTATGCTCGCCATCATGTCAGAATACTCATGCCTTCATCCATCTCAGCACAATTTTTTAAGCTACAAAATCCTAAAGCCCCCGTGCAAACGATGAAGGTCAGTCAAGTAAACCTACTTCCTGACATCTTAAACTGCATCATTCTCCTAAATTAATATCCAGTTAAATTCCTTAAATTTTTTATATGATAGCAAAGGTATCGAGACCATATGGCTCGACTAGTCCTCCTAGCTAGCACACGCAACACCCCACCCCCGCACGCGTGGGAGAGCTCAAACGAAAGTCCACGATTGTGGCCCCAACATGGAATTATCTGCACCTAACAATGTTGAGAATTCAACCTGTAGCGTGCACCTAATTCATACGACTCAAGCAAACCCGCAAGTCCTTAACCATTAGGCCAACCCCCACGAGGTTAAATTCCAAGAATTTTACCCCCTCCATACTTGCACCATCATACTCTATAGCATTCTTTCGCTATCCTGGCCATCACAAGTGACCACTTCACTATAACCTATATAAAAAATATTCTCATATCATATAGTCCTACTTTTCTAGACATAATAAAGCCTAGTGTTGTTGACAATTCAGTATGTCTCCTAAATTCCATCTCCATTATTAGTGTCTTTAGTGGCATCAATAATACTAGATATTCTTCTATTCTCCTTGGCCCACAGCATTATCTCCTCAAACCCCTTTTCAACTCACTTTTTCTTAGCCAATAGTACAATCCAACAACACCCCCTTCTTTTTCACCATCAAAAACTGAAACCAAATTTTCTTTTCAAATTCTCTTCTTCACCCGCATTTTTTCATCGACCAAAGAATATGTCAAAACAAAACCAGAGAAAAACAGAAAAGAAAGACAGTTTAACGAAAAGAAGAATGGACCTGACCTGCACTGGCCATGTAAGAAATGGCAGCATAAGCTCCTTGTTTAGTCATGGCTGAGCCATTTTTCTCCTTCCCTTCGCTCTTTAAGGGATCAGTAACTGGTAGCTTCTTGTTGGTCTCTGAATCCATGCCAGGAAAAAGAAATCTTTCGTTCTCTTTTCTTTGCTTTTGGAAATTTGAGAGTGAGAGAAGAGAAGGGACCGGCAGAAAGCGGTTAAATAAGAGAGGGAAGGGAATATGTTTGAGTGAGCAAGAGCCCACGGAGAATGCGTTGGAATGGACACGTGGCGTGGTGTGGGGAGTACCGGTCCGTTTAAAGTTAGGTCCCAGCTAAGATTTTATTGGCTGCTTTCTGGCTTTGGATTTGTTTTTGGGATTTTCTGGTTGGGTTTTTTGGATTTTTATTCATTTTTAGGATTTAGATTCCACTATGAAATGAAATGAGCTGTTGGGAACTTAATAAATGAGATTAAATTTGTTGCTGTTTTTCTTGGAAAATAAGAGATTATATGGTAGTATGATTGTTGCAAAATGGATTTTGACTCTTTATTATGGAAGAGAAATTTCCGAGGAAAATTATCAAAAGTTAAGAACATACTAAATCAAAGTTGGATTTTATTTTAAAAAAAAAACAATCCAGGGAAATATATAGGTTTTTTGCTGTGTTGTAATTAAATTTAATTATAATATTTTATTAAATTTAATTGATAAATAAATTAAATTTACATATTTGAAAGATATAAAATTCAATTCATTTTATTTTCTATATTATTCTTCTTTATCTTTATTTTATTTCCTCAAATGTCTTTTTAAAAAAAAGGGCCACGTGATTGTTTTGATAAAGTTAATTTTAACATTAAATTTATTTACTTTTAAATTGTAAATCACATTCGTTGATCTTTAATTTACTTTTATAGTATTTTTAAATATTAATTCCATTTAAATTTTAAATTTTAATACTCAAAAGGATTCTAAATAATAAATTTAATATCTAAGTTAGAATTCAATTTAGACTGTGCAAACATATTGATAAGGAATTTGCTTTTGGAATCGAAAGTGCTAATTATTTTTAGCATTAAAGGAAAATTATTCTTGGAAAAAAATTAAAATGAAATCTGATTCTGGGGTTTGGGTCAACAACCAAATCTTTTATTTTTTAAATTACTTGTAAATTACTAAAATAATATTGAAATTCTTTGTAATGCAATTAGAAATATACTAAAACTGCTCAGCATTTCACTGTAGTAATTTACAATGAAATGTTGAGCTATTTTTTTTTAATCTGCTTTTTTAGCAAGTTTTTTTCATTTTTTTGATGTTTTTAGTTTTTTTTTTTATTCTTTCTTAGTTTTTTTCTTTTAATAAATTTTGTTTTGTTTCATTTAGTTTGTTAATGTTAATACTTTTTTAATTTAGTTATCATACTTTTATGATACTGATCCTAGACTTAACAGGTTAACTTGATTTCACGAGTTAACCCGGATTTTTATTTTCTTTTTAATTAATTTTTTTTATTTACTTTAGTTTGTTAATGTTAAATTTCTTTTTATTTAGTTATCAAACTTTCATGACACATATTCCAGGTTTCATGGGTTAACTCAGTTAATTATGGATTAACCCGTCCATTTTTTTTATTTTTTTATTTTTTTATTTTGTTAATGTTAAATATTTTTTATTTTGTTATCAGACTTTCATGACAAGGATTCCAGGTTTAACGAGTTAATCTGGTTTGACGAGTTAACCCGAAGTTTTTTGTTTTTGCTTTTTTTTCTTTTTAATTAATTTTTTTCATTTACTTTAATTTGTTAATGTTAAATTTCTTTCTATTTAGTTATCAGATTTTCATAACACATATCCCAAGTTTGACGGGTTAACCCGGTATGGGTTAACCTAGTTAATTCTGGGTTAACCCGTCCATTTTTTTTTGTTTTTTTCTTTTGTTAATGTTAATTTTTTTTGTTTAGTTATCAAACTTTTATGACACGGATCTCGGGTTTAACGAGTTAACCTGGTTTGACAAGGTAACCCGAAGTTTTTTTTTCTTCTTTTTAATTAATTTTTTTCATTTAGTCTAGTTTGTTAATGTTAAATTTCTTTTTATTTAATTATCAGACTTTCATGACACATATTTCAAGTCTGACTGGTTAACCTAGTTTCACAGGTTAACCGAGTTAATTCTGGGTTAAACCTTCAACGTTTTTTTTCTATTTAGTTATCAAACTTTAATGACATGAATCTCAGGTTTGATGGGTTAACCCAGTTAATTCAAGTTTTTCTTTTCTTTTTCTTCATGTTGGTTTTTTTTCTTTGTTTTTTTTCTTTTTAATCAATCCATTTAATTATCACACTTTTATGACACGATCTTGCAGCCAGACACACATCCAATGCTCTTGAATCTGAATGAACTAAATACATATAAAAAAAACTAAATATTAAATAGAAAAAAAAATAAAAATAAAAAAAACTAAAAGCATCAGTCGATAACTAAATAGAAAAATTTTTAATATTAATGAATTACATTAAACAAAAAAATATTAATTAAAAAGAAAAAGAAAAGAAAAAAGATATAATTTGGCAGGTTAACTCAGCTGATTCAATGAAATTACTTGTAAATTACTAAAATAATATTGAAATTCTTTGTAATGCAATTAGAAATATACTAAAACTGCTCAGCATTTCACTGTAGTAATTTACAATGAAATGTTGAGCTATTTTTTTTTAATCTGCTTTTTTAGCAAGTTTTTTTCATTTTTTTGATGTTTTTAGTTTTTTTTTTTATTCTTTCTTAGTTTTTTTCTTTTAATAAATTTTGTTTTGTTTCATTTAGTTTGTTAATGTTAATACTTTTTTAATTTAGTTATCATACTTTTATGATACTGATCCTAGACTTAACAGGTTAACTTGATTTCACGAGTTAACCCGGATTTTTATTTTCTTTTTAATTAATTTTTTTTATTTACTTTAGTTTGTTAATGTTAAATTTCTTTTTATTTAGTTATCAAACTTTCATGACACATATTCCAGGTTTCATGGGTTAACTCAGTTAATTATGGATTAACCCGTCCATTTTTTTTATTTTTTTATTTTTTTATTTTGTTAATGTTAAATATTTTTTATTTTGTTATCAGACTTTCATGACAAGGATTCCAGGTTTAACGAGTTAATCTGGTTTGACGAGTTAACCCGAAGTTTTTTGTTTTTGCTTTTTTTTCTTTTTAATTAATTTTTTTCATTTACTTTAATTTGTTAATGTTAAATTTCTTTCTATTTAGTTATCAGATTTTCATAACACATATCCCAAGTTTGACGGGTTAACCCGGTATGGGTTAACCTAGTTAATTCTGGGTTAACCCGTCCATTTTTTTTTGTTTTTTTCTTTTGTTAATGTTAATTTTTTTTGTTTAGTTATCAAACTTTTATGACACGGATCTCGGGTTTAACGAGTTAACCTGGTTTGACAAGGTAACCCGAAGTTTTTTTTTCTTCTTTTTAATTAATTTTTTTCATTTAGTCTAGTTTGTTAATGTTAAATTTCTTTTTATTTAATTATCAGACTTTCATGACACATATTTCAAGTCTGACTGGTTAACCTAGTTTCACAGGTTAACCGAGTTAATTCTGGGTTAAACCTTCAACGTTTTTTTTCTATTTAGTTATCAAACTTTAATGACATGAATCTCAGGTTTGATGGGTTAACCCAGTTAATTCAAGTTTTTCTTTTCTTTTTCTTCATGTTGGTTTTTTTTCTTTGTTTTTTTTCTTTTTAATCAATCCATTTAATTATCACACTTTTATGACACGATCTTGCAGCCAGACACACATCCAATGCTCTTGAATCTGAATGAACTAAATACATATAAAAAAAACTAAATATTAAATAGAAAAAAAAATAAAAATAAAAAAAACTAAAAGCATCAGTCGATAACTAAATAGAAAAATTTTTAATATTAATGAATTACATTAAACAAAAAAATATTAATTAAAAAGAAAAAGAAAAGAAAAAAGATATAATTTGGCAGGTTAACTCAGCTGATTCAGATTATTTTTTTAATTAGTTTTTTTCTTCTGATTTTATATTTTAATATTGTATGCAGTCCACATGTTGATGCCTTTAGTTTTTTTTTATACCTTTCATGGTGGACTGCATAGTGGAGTCCACGGTGAAAAAGCTTGATGCCTTCTTTTTTATTTCTTTTTAATTAATTTTTTTAATTTATTTTGTTGATATTAAATTTTTTTCTATTTAGTTATCAGACTTTCAAGACACGGATCTCAAGTTTGACAGATTAGACCAGTTAATTTATATATTTTTTCTTCTTCATTAGCTTTTTCTTTTTATAGTTATTTTTTCTTTTCTTTTTAATTAATATTTTTTTGTTTAATTTAGTTCATTAATATTATTTTTTTTCTATTTAATTATCGACTGATGCCTTTAGTTTTTTTCTTTTTCCTTTTTTTTTATGTTTTTATACCTTTGATTCTAGACTGCACAGTGTAATCCACGGTGAAAATGCTAATGCATTTTGTTTGTTTTTGTTTTTTTAACATTTGAATTAATTTTTTCTTTTAATTTGGTTTGTTTATGTTAAATTTTATTCTATTTACTTATAAGACTTTCATGACATGGATCTCATGTCTGACAGGTTAGCTCGGTTAATTCAGATTTTTTTTCTTTTTCTTCATTAGTTTTCTTCTTTGTTTTTCCCTTTTTAATTAATTTTTTTATATATAATTTAGTTTGTTGATTTTATAATTCTTTCTATTTAGTTATCAAACTTTCATGACACGAATCTCAGGTTTCACGGGTTACCCAGTTAATTTAGATTTTTTTTTCTTTTTCTTTATTAATTTTTTTTCCTATAGGTTTTTTTCTTTTAACCCAGTTAGTTTTTTTTTTGCTTTTTTTTTATGCCTTTAACTGTAGACTGCACAGTGCAGTCCACAGTGAAAAGGCCGATATCTTTTATTTGTTTTTGGTGTTTTTCCTTTTTAATTAATTTTTTTCATTTATTTTAGTTTGTTAATGTTAAATTTTTTTCTATTTAGTTATCAAACTTTTATGACACGGATCTCGGGTTTGACGGGTTAGCCTGGTTAATTATGGGGTAACTTGTCAATTTTTCTTTTCTATTTAGTTATCAAACTTTCACGACACGAATCTAATGTTTGACGGGTTAACCCAGTTAATTCATATTTTTTTTTCTCTTTCTTCATTAGTTATTTTCTTCATGTTGGTTTTTTTTTCTATGTTTTTTTTTTCTTTTTACTTAATCTATTTAATTATCATATTTTTTTGGTACGACCTTACAGCCAGACCCACATCTAAGGTTATTAGATCTAGTATTGCAGCAAAACCCACTTAAACTTGGGTTATGCAAGTTTAATATTATTATTAATATTATAAATATTACTCTTGGGTTAGGCATTGCAGCCAAATTCAAGACTCTTAGGTATAACTTTACAGAAAGACCTAACACTTTTAAATCTTAATTTTTTTTTGATATTTTTTATGCAAAAAAAAATTGACCCATGGCATAGCATAGGTCATCTAACTAGTGCAATGCTAAAGTGGATTTACTATGAACAACACTATTCAATATATTTTAAATGTTGGGATTGATTTTTCAATGAATTTATTTATTAAGAGTTTTAGAGAATTCTAAAATTGAGTTGAAAAAAAAATATTTAAAATATATTTAAAGCATATAATTGAAAAAATAAGGATAAAAAAGGGTGTTTTTTATTTTGACGTAAAAAAAATTCAATATGATTCCAAAATCTTTATTTCACATACAATATGTCCATGTTGTTTTAAAATTTTATGTTCTCATAATTTTTTTTCGTCAAAATAAAAAGGAAATGTGTCAATAAAAAAAATAGATTTTTGATTAAAAATTTATGATTTTTCTTTTTTAGCTCAAATATAGTTTTTTCAAGAAAAAAATATTGTTGTTAATTTTTATTAAATGAATTACACTGCTAATAAAAAAACTCACTTTATAGTCAAATAAAAAAATACATGAATCAAAAAATACAATTTTGATGTAAAAAACATATTTCTCCTCCATAATTTTATCCATCACCTTTCTTGTGAATATCTATTTTATTATTATATAACTAAATAAAAAATAGATTTTAAAAGGAAAAATTATTAAACTCGATCATGCTCATGATTTGAGTCACATGTTAGACGGGTTAACTCGAGTTGACTCAAATCAATCCAAAACATTGTTGTTTCTATATTCAAAAACATTAAGACAATGTCATTCTAAAAAAAGTGTGAAACCAAATCGAGTCTTGATCGAATTGGTTGAGTCATGCATAGACCCGTTAGGTTGATCGAGTCACATTGAATCAACCATCACCTGGTTTTAATTTAAAAGTTGGCTTAAACTAGGGTTGAGTCAATAAGTCATTATATTGACCTGTCGAGTTAGGTTAAATTTACGAACACGGTTATAACAATACGCAAGCTATTGACTAGTTTATATATATCATACTGGTATTGTTATATCTAACATGATTGCAATAAGACTATCTAATGCTTTGTCCCTAGTCATATAATTTCTTTTCAAGAAAATGAATATATAGGTTTTTCTAACGTATTTTTTTATATAAAAAAATTATCAATCGTAAACCAAAATATTTATACACGCATGTAATTAAATTATTTAATATTTAATCAAGAGATATCTAAGATTAATATATTTGATATCGTAACACGAGTCATGCACTTAGTTATATTTATTAACTTTGTTTCTTATGATAAATTTTTATTCAATCAAATGATTGTTCTTGGTAATAAAAGGTAAAAAAAAAAGTCATTAACAAAAGCAAATTAAATAACACCATGGAGTTCAACTATCAAACAACAAAATATTAAATAGTAAAAAACAATTAAAAATATTTTTTTTATAAAAGATATAGGTCAACTTGGGTTATCTTGATAACCCCGCGACTACGGGCACATGATTAGAATAGACCCGTAGAGAGGAAATTGAAAAAAAAAACACGAAGATCAATTCTAATAAAAAAAAATATTGAGTGATGAGATTAAAAAATAAATCAACTTCAAAAATTGACAAAAAAAAAATCAAAGTCAACCCATGTTAATCTTCAAAACTTGTAAATGTGGTCATAAGACCGGAATCGACCACATAAAAGATAAACTTAAAAAACAACAAAGTAAAATTCTCAATAAAAAAAATGCTTAGTGATGAAACTAAAATTAATAATTAAAAAAACAAAGAAAAAAAATATATAAGCCAACTTAGGATTGAGATAACCCCATATAAAAGAAAGAGAGAAGAAAAAACACGAAGACCATTTCAAGAAAAATCAAATGTTAAAGGAAAAAATTAAAAATAAATCGATTTATAAAAAGACCTAAAAAAATAAAGTTAATGCATGTTAACCTTCGAAACTCGTGACTCTAATCATGAGATCAGGACTAACCCTATAGAAAGGGGGGAAACAACGAAGAAAAATTCTAAACAAAAAAAATATGCCAAGGGATTAAATAGGAGAAAATGAAATTAAAAAAAAAAGCATTGAAAACAAAATAAACAACAATAAAAAGAAGGAGAACCAATTCGAAAGAAAAATAAATTAAGATTAAATGCTTATGATGAAATTGAAAACAAAATTTAATTAGTAAAAGGAAAAAAATTAAAAGAATAAGGACTAAATTTGACATGAAAATCAAATTAAACTAAATGATAATGATGAAATTAAAAAACAAATCAATCAAAATAAGATTAAAAAAGAACATATAGTAATCAAAATAATGAGAACTAAATTGAATATAAAAAAATGATAGGACACGCTCATATTAGAGCTCCTCCGCACATACGTCTCGCATCACTACGTAGAGGTCATTAGCGTGCTTCCAATGCCACCTTTGAAGGTAATGTTTGACTGCAAGATTCCGCTACGCGCGCCAATCGAGATCACAAGCAACGTCCACTCACGTGCCATAAACCCTTTCTTTTTATTAATATTTTATATTTATTAAAAATCAAAGATGCTCCTAGGTCTAATGAGAATAAAAAAAAATAGGATAAAAAGATGAGAAAAACCATGCAAGAAAACTTTAAAAATTCAATAACATCAACCTATTATCACAAAATAACCATTATGAAAATATCAAAACACGGCTAACCATTATTGAATAAGACCTAACCTTTTAATGGTAATTTAGATATTTAATATATATATAAAATCAAAAAGA
>Ga0325403_1003470_pt1 | contig 14396 bp, 4 predicted proteins | sample PopdelMetagenome_19_FD_205665 | JGI IMG/M metagenome (GOLD analysis project Ga0325403, IMG submission 205665) | Populus deltoides microbial communities from Bellville, Georgia, United States - Xylem-PdKOR-R4 | ecosystem: Host-associated > Plants > Phyllosphere > Stem > Wood/Secondary xylem...
ATTCATTCATTCATTAAGAAATATGTTTCCATAATATTATCGTTTGCTTATGGCCTGTTTGTTATTTACTGTGACTTTTTAAAATGTTATTTACTTTAAAAATTTATTAAAAACTCGATAAAGAGATATTGTCGTCGGTCTAGACCAGAATTGCAACTGTGATAAGAGAATGTCCACAGAGTGCTGAGAGGGAATGTACAATGGCGGCCGCAAGCCTCTTTCAATATTTCCCTTGTTGAGATGGTGTTTTACACTGTTTTTGTTTCTTTTTTTGGGTGCGTTTATTTTTGCAGTAGTGTTGCGCTTTTTCAAGATTTTAAATTTTTTTATTTTCAATTATTTTGATATTCTAACATTAAAAATAAAATAGTTATTTTAATATATTTTTAAATAAAAAAGTATTTTAAAGAGCAATATTATTATAATATTAAACATATTCTTAGATATTTTGTAAAAGTGTTTTTTAACCTGAAAAAATATTAAATTGATATTATTTAGTATTTTATTATGATGTTGATATAATGATTTTTAAAATAAAAAGATGTAAAAATAGTTTATTTTAATATATATATAAAGGGTTATTTGAAGATATGCTCTCGCACCACCACAAGGATCAGATGCAACCTTGAGACAGCAGTACAAGGAAGGGAAAGGAGCAGGGACCTAGGAAGTAGGGGGTTTCGAAGGACAATGGGCTCTTTATTCTAGCTAGACCAGGGCCGGCCACTTGTTGCTTTGCTGTCATTGCTTCAATAAGCAGATGAGTGGTGGCAGTCGAAGATCAAATCCTCCTGCTGCTGATTGGGTGAGCTAAAGCTGATAGATCCTCCCACAACTCTACTCTACTCTACTCGGTGGATCGAGTCATCTCCGACGTGCCCTTAGCACATATGACGGCAGGTGCTCGAGGGGGAGCAAAGCACGCACATACATACATAATAGTGACGACGAAGAGAGTGATGTTGCTGCTATGAAAGCAACGTCTCAATTAATGGTGGCTGTCAATATATATATATATATGGTCATGGACACTCATAAACCAAACAACACGTGCTCACACAGTTCCGAGCCTGGTGGCTGGCTAGAACCTGGGGGTCCACTGAAACACTGCCGAATCCCTTCACTGGTTCTGCACGGGTCCACGTGGACAAATACCATTTCACTACCGGGGTCGGGAAGATATATAATAAATAAATAAATAAATAAATAAAATGAACAGTACTCCCATCCTCGTGCTCTCCCGCATCTAATTTCATCACCTTGCACGCTAAGTTTGGCCTCTGCTCTATCCCTAATTAATTCATTAATCCTGTGACGAAGATTTAGGCCTCCTCTTGGGTCAATGCCTTGTCAATAATAATAATAATAATAATAATAATAATAATAATAAGTAATTAATATAGATTGAGATGCAGGTTAAATGAAAATACGTATCAGTATGTATGATGATATATGGTTGAACAATGAAAAATCAATTCTAATATATTAAATTGATCTTTGTTTGCTTGATAGGTTATCCCACTTCAATCCTTCTCCTCTCTCTCTCTCTCTCCCCTTTAGCAAACAACACTCTCTCCTTTTCTTTTCCTTTTTAATTTTAGGGTTTAGTGGCCCTACACCCATATCTAAATCAAATTTAGTGGACTAAGCTAGCTAGATAGGTGCTGTACGCGATGATAGATTACAACACATCTAGTTCAATGGCGCCGATCTTGACCCCATTAGGAGAGATCATGGCTGTGGTGTCTGGTAGAGAGGGCAGCAGCAGAGATAATCTGACTGATTACCATAATCAAAGCAAAGAGGTGCAGCTTAGATTTGGTTCATGGAGAACTAATCATGAAGTTAATCCATGAGCGGAGATCTCAAGGTGAGATGTAATTCACCTTTAGACTCCTTTTTGGCTTTAATAATTAGGGCAATCCTCTCAACATGATAAGATGAATTTTAAATAAAGTAAAGCCAAATGTCATTCTCTTACATTATTGGAGTGCCAAGATCACATCCTCCACTGCCACACAAGAGTCCGAACCCAGCACGAATTAGGCCAGTTGAGCTATCATGCCTAAAGTCAATGGCTTTATTAATCCTCCAAGGCATGATTTTCAAAACCTTGATGGCTTTATTTATCCTCCGGAGGCATTATTTTCAAAACCCTATTATTGAAGGGGCCCTCCTTGGTTTTATATATATTATAATTAATGATGTAGATATGCTGCTGCTGCTGCTGCTGCTTTCCATTATGAAAACAAACATAAAAAGCCCACAACTCCTGTTGCAGGATAACATATTATAATAATATAAACAAGATGATATGTTGCTGTTGGTGTTCATATGTTTAACCTGCTTTTTTTTTTTATATAAATTTCTTTGAAAAACAACCATGAAGAATACAGGAGCACCGCAGCTTTCAAATCCTAACAAGAAGAACCTACCCTAATTGCCCAAATCACCTGCCCTCCTTGTACTCATAAACAATTTAACCTTCATGTGTGCGTGTGTGTAGCAGCTAGCTAGTCCTATTGGTATCAGTTTTTGTGTAATGTAACTAAAGTTATCATTTGCTACCTTTTATTATAATAAGAAATCTGTGGAAATGTTGAAGCTTAACCCAATATTTAAATCTCAATTGTAAAGGACAACGTTCTTCTTTGTGAAGTTGAATACCGTGGAAAAGTTCGGTGTGTTTTAAGGAGTTTTTTTCTTTTGTTATTTCTCACTTGTGTTTAAATACATCGTTGGTAACTTTTTTTAAGTTTTTGATAAGATAATTTCATCCAGATATTTTTTAAATATCGGCCATGGTATAATCAGATAATAAATATTAATATATTTACGAGATCTCTTTTTTTCCTTCTTTCCTTTGAAATTTGTACCCGTTTATTCTAACAATTTTGTTAAAAGTGATTTTCTCAATCTCGACTTCTTACGAAGCCACCATAAGAACCAAAATGTGTTCTTTTATTAATTTTATAAAATATCAAAAAAAGTAAAGAAAAGAACAAAGAAGGTCATAAAAAAAAAGAATAAGAATATTGAATTCTAACAGTAGTTAAAGGAAGGAAGGAAGGAAGGAAGGAAGGAAGAACCAGAAATAGAGAGGTTAAAGTTTAAAAGCTGAACAAGCACAAGGTTTGTTGTTTATTTTTGTCTCTGTCCCCTGCCATCTCTGCCAGCCTTTCGCGTCTTCTACGTCCACTTGCCCTCTCTGTCTCTTGCGATTTTGAGTTCTTTTCTTGGAGCTCAAATTTTTAAACATCCAATCTTGTGGTAACTTCTCTAATTGTCCCAGGGGTATGATATGATTTGCACAGCTAAGTTCTCTCATTTTTAATGCATTTGGATTAGTGTAACTTTTTACTAGTTCGAGGAGCTCAGTTTTTCTAAAAATTCTCTTCCTTTTCTACTTATTTGCGTTCCAGTTCATTGGTTGGTTCCTAGGTAGGGAGTGTCTTGAGCTGTTCTTCAAGTTTCCAGTGTATTACTCCCTTTTGGGGTTTTTCTTTTCATGTGGACTGATAAAGTTAATTAATTTCCAAAATCTGATCTGGGTTTTTGTTGGTTTCAAATTTAATGATTAAAGAAGTGGAAAAGATCATTTCTTTAACCTAAAATATGCTTAAAATAGCTTAATTCGGAGGGTTTTTGAATCTTTGAGAGAGCCATTAAAAAATAGGTTTTTTGACTGCTACTTTATGTGAAACTGTTGGTTAATTTATAGTTTGTTTATTTATTTATATATCTAACTCACTGGTGTTAAGGACGTTAGTATAAAAGAAAGATTATTTTCTGTTCTGTCAAATTATGTAACTGAAAAAAAGTAGCACTCTTTTCTTTTATTTCTTTTGTGAGTTGCATACAAACTGGGATTGTCTTGTACTCATGGGGGTTCTTGTCAAGCTTTTCATGTCTTGAAACTCTTGTCGGCTCCATATAGTTTTTGGGTTCTTTGAGCTTGTGCTGGAGTTCAAGAGAGGTTTCCAAAAAGTGCCGGAAATGGCCAAATAATTGAACTTTGAGGGCATTTCTTACTGAGCAGAAGCGTTGCTAACCAACAACCTTCACCATGCCTTTGTCTGAGCTCCTGTATCGAATGGCCAAGGGGAAAACTGATTCTTCTCAAGAGAAGAATCCAGCTTGTTCAACTGATCTGTCTTTTGTGTAAGTTTCAATTTAACTTATTTATTTAGCTTCTTTATCTTGGATTAGTGGATCATCTCTACATTGAAATGTTTTCTTTCTGGTTTGCTTTCGTTTCTTGTGTCTTTTGGTATCCTTTAAAGCAGACCTGAGAATGATTTTGGTGAGCTAATATGGGAAAATGGTCAGATTCAATACAGTAGAGCTAGAAAGATACAAACTTGTAACAGCTTACCTCCCAAGATTAGAGATAAAGACATAGGAAATGGCACCAATACTAAAACAGGGAAGTTTGGAACGATGGAGTCTACACTGAATGAACTCCTTGCGGTTCCTGCTGTTGAAGTGAGGGCGAATCAAGATGATGACATGGTACCTTGGCTGAATTATCCATTGGATGAACCTCTGCAACATGATTATTGTTCTGATTTTTTGCCCGAATTATCGGGGGTTACTGTAAATGAACACTCCTCCCAGAGTAATTTTCCATCGTTTGATAAAAGAAGTTGTAACCAGTCAATTACGGACTCCCATACTGTTTCGGTACACAATGGTTTGAACTTAGAGCAAGGGGATGTGGTGATGAATTCTTCAGCAGGAGATATTGAAGCTAATAGGCCTAGAACCAGTGCTAGTCAGTTATATCCGTCATCTTCTGAGCAATGCAAAACATCATTTCCGTTTTTTAGATCCAGGGATTCAACTAAAAAAGATGATAGTACAAGCAATGCTGTCCACCATGTCATTGCACCAGATTCTATTCGAGCTCCAACATCAGGAGGTGGTTTTCCCAGCATAAAGATGCAGAAGCAAGTTCCAGCACCATCCCCTATCAACTCCAGTTTAATGAATTTCTCTCACTTTGCAAGACCAGCTGCTCTTGTAAAAGCTAATCTTCAGAACGTTGGCATGAGAGCTAGTTCTGGAACTTCAAGCATGGAAAGAATGCAAAATAAAGATAAGGGCTCAATTGGTTTACCAAAGGAAACAGACTCCCGTTGCCGTCCTAATATGATGTCATCCAAGGTTGAGGTTAAACCAACAGAGGTTAAGCCTGCTGAAGGATCTGTTCCTGCTGAGCTACCTGAGGAAATGAGCCAAGAAGGTGACTCTAAAAGCGATAGAAACTGTCATCAAAATTTTGGTGAAAGTGCAATTAAAGGATTAGAAGATGTTGAAAAGACTACAGAACCTCTGGTTGCTTCTTCTTCTGTTGGTTCGGGCAATAGCGCAGAGAGACCTTCTGACGATCCAACTGAGAATCTGAAGAGAAAACATCGTGATACTGAGGAGTCTGAAGGTCCTAGTGAAGTGAGTTTCATACATAGGTTTCACATATTTTCAATGTTTTTTGCTCTTCCGAGACTATATCTCTTTCTTCCACGAACCAAGGAAATAATCTATGTGCAGGATGCTGAAGAAGAATCAGTAGGTGCAAAAAAACCAGCTTCTGCTCGTGCAGGTAATGGGTCCAAGAGAGGTCGGGCAGCAGAAGTTCACAACTTATCTGAAAGGGTGGGCAAGAACATTCCAACATTTCTTCAGAAGATATGCGCTTGTTTGCTTTTGATGTTTTCTTTGGTAGCTATGAATTATTGTATCTTGATTGGTTTTCATTTGGAATTGAATAAACAGAGGCGAAGGGATAGGATCAATGAGAAGATGCGAGCCCTACAAGAACTCATACCTAACTGCAATAAGGTTGGATATTCATATTTATGTTTCTCAGTGAATTTTCTCCACGATCTTATGAAAATGAGTTTTTCTATAAAATTCAAGGATTCAAACATACACCAAGGCTTCGGAGTTAAACCTACACCAAACCTTGGCCTGATTGAAATCAAATTAATTCTTTCAAGTTTGTTCATGTTTATTGAAGTTCCAAAACTATAAATGAAGCTTATCCATTCCAGGTTCTAGAGTTTTATGTTAGTCTAAGCTTTCCTTGAATTTCTTAAGTTGAACTTGTTGCTGTTATCCAGGAAATTTTAATGGAGTTTGAGTGAAGCCAAGTAATTAAGTGTAGATAATTTCATGTGCATCTTTGCTTTGGTTGACTTTGATGTTTTTGCATTATAAGGTGGATAAAGCTTCAATGCTTGATGAGGCCATTGAATATTTAAAGACGCTTCAGCTTCAAGTACAAGTAAATTCTGCCCATTCCTCTCAAAGTTTATTTAATAACTTCTTGAGTTGGATAATCAAATGACTTTTTGGATCACTCACCATCTTTATGCAGATTATGTCAATGGGAGCTGGAATGTACATGCCATCAATGATGTTACCTCCTGGAATGCCTCACATGCATGCAGCTCATATGGGGCAGTTCTTACCCATGGGCGTTGGAATGGGAATGGGTTTCCGAATGGGCATGCCTGACATGAATGGTGGATATTCTGGTTGCCCTTTGTATCAAGTACCTCCTATGCATGGAGCACATTTCCCTGGCTCGTCAATGTCAGGGCCTAGTGCTTTGCACGGGATGGGAGGACCTAGTCTTCAGATGTTTGGGCTTTCTGGTCAAGGACTACCAATGTCATTTCCTCGTGCACCCTTAGTGCCAATGTCTGGAGGGCCTCCTCCGAAAACAAACAGGGAACCAAATGCTTGTGGGGTCGTAGGTCCTGTGGATAATTTGGATTCAGCTACAGCCTCTAGTTCAAAGGATGCAATTCAGAATATCAACTCGCAAGTGATGCAGAACAATGTTGCCAATAGGTCAATGAATCAGACCTCTAGTCAGGTTTGTTACTTAACCAAGCTGTGTTTTTCTATGAGAATGAAAAGCTCAGTATTGAATATGACTAAATGGATTTTGATTTCATTATGATGCATGATGTGTGCTTTCCTTTCAGCAAGTGCCAATTCATGGCTCATCTTCACTCCCAAGAGAAAGAAAGCATTAGCTATAGGTGCACACATCAATTCCATCTAAAAGTTGCATTATGGAAAATTGCAAGTATGACTCATATAAGCATGAAACTAGTAAATTCTCCATATACAATCCTATTTTTGTTTTTAAAGATGTAGCTCTTCACCCATCATCCCATGAAAACGAAAATTATGCTGATCACTCTAATTAATTTTCATTCGTGAAGGATATTCCCAAGGAAAACATTTTTTACTGAAATTCTTAAGGAAGAACTTAATTACGACTCTCCAAACAGCCTTTTCTTCCAATGAAAATCAAACTGTAGTTTTCATCTCTCCAATTTATGTTCAAAGATTGTGGGCATGTTTCAAATAGTAGACATCATTTAGAGTGCCATGTTCTTAACCTCCCTACTAGCCAAGAAGGCTGAGAAAAATATACAACTGCAATAGCAAAGAAATATTATGCAGATACTTGAATATTTTTTTGTTAAGTGGAAGAGGTCATAGCCACAGAAAATTATGCATTTAGCTTGTCTGAAGGAATGTAAATTTGGGCACGATATCCTATTGAATTAAGTATATGTTAATTTTGATAGTTGGGGTTACCTTTCAGAAAACTGAGTTCTTCAATTGAATTACCTCTGATCCTGAATCTAAAATTAGTTACATCATCCGTGATGCCAGTGCCAAGCAACAAATGAATGTTTTGAACAGCCTGCTTTTGTGCAAAATAATGGTGAAGGCTCAGAAGTTGCTGAAAGTGGAGTGTTGAAGTCAGTTGGTGGAACTGACATCATACCTAGTAGAGCAACTGGTGAGTATTCGTCTATCATGGTTGGCTGTACTTGAACATTGTTGTGAGATCTACTTAACCTGGTTTGTAGAGATAAAAGATTTTTGTCAACTTGAATTTGCTGCAGGTTGTGACTGATTGATAGGTCTGATGCATTGTCATTGGAGGGTGAATCACCTTTGCTTCATATCGACGTTGAACCTATTATTGTACACGGTAAATCTGTGGGATACTGGGCACATATATGAATATGTGAAAAGGTTCCATGGTTTAATGAAGTCGAGCTCTAACAATAATTATTGGAGTTCTAATTTCAGGGAAGTAGAATTACAATTGCACAGATTTGGTATGTTGAGGAAACTCAAGAACGGTCTTACTTGCATCTGTATGTATATTTACTTACACAACCTGAGCAAATAATAATGCACTGTCTAGGAGCAAGCCAACTCAAGAAATATGTATTTGAAAGTTTGTTGTAGTAGATCTCTCATACAAATTCTTTGAACTAATGAAAAAATACTTAATTTTCCAGTACCTCTCTCACCCCCCCTATCATTTCACTGAGCATGCACGAAGAATAGCTAGCAATATGATGGAAAATGTGGTTAGGGTTTTGCAAATGGTTTGTTTGATTTATTCAGTTCGATTTTTCTTAAATTGAACTGAACCAAATTTATGAAAAAAACTGAATTGTGTAAACCTAGATGTTCGGGTTTGGTTTATAGTCTCCACCCCCTCATCTGAATCTGAATAGCAGGCATTTTAACGTCTTTCATTTTCTAGCATCTCTACATCATAGTGGACTCATGAATCTTCAATATCTTTGTTCTTCGTAGTGACTGGTGATTCGATGTCAGCTTCAGTGAGACCCGTCTCACCACGCATAAAATGTGCAGAGTCTCATTAGCACTTGAATGAGCTCGAACCAGTTCTTAGTCCTCTGCTCAAAATCCTGAAAAGCCAATTTAAATGGGGAGACAACCATTGGTATTTACCTAGCTGGAGGTTCTCACTCGCTGTTTCATCCTCCCTTGCCTCCATTTCTTCCTCTTCTTTCAGTTTCTTGGTAAAAAAGGGCGATGGTATTTTGCCTCAAGAGAAGTGAATCTATTCCACTAGTTGACATGTGTAAAAGTTACAAAAGAATCCAAACCATTATTTAATCAAATACGCAAATCAATCTTATCAATGAGTACATAATTTTGATGAGATAGTATTTTTGACAACACTAACATAAATTTGACTGAAAAGCTCTTTTCTACTGATCAAACCCAACAACACACCAATCACCAGCACACTATCATAAACCATTACATACAACTGAATGAATAAAGAAAACAAATGGAAGAAAATGCCTTTTTACACACCTATATACTTCACAGTGCAAGATTTCATATCTCTGTAAGTATATGCAAGCTTTGTCATTAAGATCCCTTTAATTATTGACTTTAACATCACCCTTGCTGTCAGAGGGGACGGTTTTTGGAGTTGGCGATTTCCCGATTATAGCTTTCTTTGCCTTTACAAGTGATTGCTTTACCCTTGTTAAAATGTTGTTTGAATGCTTTTGAGTAGGCTTGGCTGGAACTTCTCTTGGCAGATCCTGTGATTCTTTTGCGTCTTCAGCATCCCTGACAGAATACTCTAAATTCTGCGTGTCAGATTTGGCAATCTCGTCAACCTTTTCTTGCTCAGAGTTCTCTTCGATGGTTTTTGCAGTTTCTTCTTCTTCTTTTGCTTCTGACACAGAATCTTGGGATTCTTTGACTGGTTCACTGACAACTGTAGTGGCTTCATCCAGCTTTCCCTCTATGTTCCCATCTTTGTGGGTTCCATCTATTGCAGGTATCTCCTCTTTCTTGTTTTCTAAAGCTGGTTCAACACTTTCAACTGTTTTCTCTCCCTCAAATGATTTTTCAGTGATTTTGGCGTTTGAAGCAGCATTGCTGACCTCTTCCACCTTGATGGGCTGAGCTAGTTCCTCTTTTACTGTATCACTTGCTATTTTCTCGCCCTCTGCTTTGATTGTCCCTGCCTCTTTCTCTTCTCTACCCTTTTCGGCTTCTACCACAATCTCTTTCAATGACGCTTCAACCAAATCAGTCCCTTCAGCCTCTGGACCAGCTTTTTGTAAGATTTCAGGAAGAGAAGATTTTCCTCCATCCTCTTTAATCTCAGCTTGAGCTACCTGAGTGATTGCAGCAACTTGTCCTCGCTTTTCATCTGTTGACTTAATCTCAACCTGTTCACTAACTTCAGATTGTCCCTCAGGTTTCACCTCAACTTCACGTTCCTCTGTTTTTTCATCTAGTTTGATGACTTCAGATTGTCCCTCCAGTTTCACCTCAGTCTCAGGAATCACTGATTCTGGTTTTTCAATTTGTTCAGCGACTTCAGATTGTTCCACTTGTTTTCTGATTACAGATTGTCCCTCAGGTTTCACCTCAACTTCTTGTTCTTCTGTTTTTTCATCTAGTTTGATGACTTCAGATTGTCCCTCTAGTTTCGCCTCAGTCTCAGAAATCACTGATTCTGGTTTTTCAATTTCTTCAGCGACTTCAGATTGTTCCACCTGTTCTCTGATTACAGATTGTCCCTCAGGTTTCACCTCAACTTCATGTTCTTCTATTTTTTCATCTAGTTTGGTGACTTCAGATTGTTCCTTCAGTTTCACCTCGGTCTCAGAAATCACTGATTGTGGTTTTTCAGTTTGTTCAGCGACTTCAGATTGTTCCACCTGTTTTCTGATTACAGATTGTCCCTCAGGTTTCATCTCAACTTCTTGTTCCTCTGTTTTTTCATCTAGTTTGGTGACTTCAGATTGTTCCTCCAGTTTCACCTCAGTCTCAGGAACCACTGATTCTGGTTTTTCAATTTGTTGAGTGACTTCAGATTGTTCCCCTTGTTTAACCTCAACTTCAGGAACTACTGGTTCTGGTTTATCAACTTCAGGAATTACTGCTTCTGGTTTATCAACTCCAGGCACTGCTACTAGATCATCAATAACTTTTAATGGAACTGCTTCTGATTCTTTGATAGGATGAACTTCCGATGAATCCTGTGTTTCCTTAATTGCCTCAACAGATTGTTCCTCGGTTTTTTCTACATGTTCAGTGACTTCAGACTCTAGTTTCACTTCCCTAAGTTCAGGAACTATTGTTCCTACTTTATCAGCTTCTTTAAACAATTCTTGTGAGTCGTCAACATCTTTTACTTGAACTGCTTCCAATTCTTTGATAGGAAGAGCTTCAACTGGCTCCTGTATTTCGGCAATTACTTCAACTGATTTTTCTTTGGGTTCAACTTTAATGACTTCGGATTGTTCTTCTGATTCTGGCTTATCATCTTCTTTGGACACTAGTTGTGAATCTTCACTATCTTTTACCACAACTGCTTCTGATTTGACAGGAAGAATTTCCAAAGGTTCTTTTTGTTGCTTAGTTGCTGATTCTGTTTTTGGCTCTTCAACTTGTTTACCAACTTCTGATTGCTCCTCTAGTTTCACCTCAACTTCAGGAATTATTGATTCCACTTTGTCGACTTCTTTAGACACTGCTGAATCTTCCTTGTCTTTTGCCTCAATTGGTTCCAACTCTTTGATAGGAAGAACTTTTGATGGCTCCTCTGTTTTTTCAATAGCTTCATCTAGTGATACTGGAACATCAACCATCTTTGGTTTTTCCTGTAGCAATTCCTCCACGGATGTTGATAATTGTTGCTCTTCTGCTTCTTTCGAAACAGAATGTATAGCTGGAGCAACTGGTTCGCCATTAACAACATCGGCCACCATAGCCGGAACACTAGGTGTGTGTGAGTCAGAAATAGAATCCTTTTCCAACTCTTTTTTATCATCTACTGGAACATTGATAGCAGGAACATCATCAATCTTCTTAACCACAACTGCTGGAGGCTCGACCTCCTTATCTTCCACTGCTTCTGATTTATCTAACAGGGTTGGTTGACTGGCTAGTTCATTAGGCATGAGGTCTTCTTCTTCAGGTTTCCCTGCTAGAGAAAAAGTTTCAGGTTCTACAGGCTTTACTTCTTCGGTCACCTTGTTCTCAATTGACTGCAAGAAATGAACTAGAAAATTAAATAGGAACATTCTAATATATTTTAAAAGAAAAAAAAAAGAGTAGAAACTATCGTGTAGATGCACAAGTAAAAAGATGGCGAAAACTGTAATCAAATATGAAGAAATTGAAATAAAGCTATGCACTGCTACGTAAACTTATTAAAGCACAGCAAATATTATATCTCTATCTCCCTCATTGACCATGGCATCTAGATATTGATATTGTAAGTTGAAATTCTTAAATAATAATATGAATATCATGTCCCCATCGCAAACCGGGAAAAAGAGGTTCCTTGCTGGTTTAAAAGAGCCTTGATGGCAGAACCAAGCAAGTGACAAGCTGAGACAAGTGCAGAAGGGAGCACCATGTTAGAGAATTCATATCCTACTCGACAGCTTATGCAATAAGATGGGGCAGGACTACTACCTTCCATTATAATTTTGTTATTTTATTGCCATGAGATTAATTTTCTTAAAATGAAATATCTTATATATTCTTAAACTAGCAACTTTAGAGTGACAGTAGCTTTGAGCAGATTTCAGAAGATGGTACTGTATGTTCCAACTCAACTTAAGACTGATGATTGATATATAAAAGAAAGTTATCATTTATTTTCCAGAGAATTATGAAAGGGGGGCACATTCAAAAAGAGATTTTCTTCTTCTTTTTTTTCCTGTCCTGTCAACTACAGACACTTCTCAAAGCTTCTGATACAGTAAATAGAGTGAGACATGCATCTAAAACTACCCTTATTCAATCGTTCATGGATGATATCTAAAAGCAATCAGAAGTCTTATGATTACCCATACAGTCAGATAAGCTAAATCTATGATCATGTAAAACGTTCATGGAAGTCCAGGGGTAACAAAGAAGGTAACAAAACGCTACATGGATCTTTCTGAAACATCAAAGATCATATCGTTATGGTAAGTCTGAAAAGTAAAAATATGGGAAAGAATAAAAGAATCCCATGAAGTATATATGTTTGATCAAGTAAGTAAACAGTATTTGAGGGAATGAATAGTTTGATCAGAATTAAAGATAGGCAAGACGATGATATAAATACCTCATGATCAGAAGTAGGAGTTTGATGTGATGGTGCAGTCTCAGTAGCCATGAGGATTGCTAGATGCAGAGAAGAGAGATCCTTTCAAAATTAAGTTGATGATAAGTGATTCTGTGTATTAAGTGAAAAAAGAAAAGGAAAGGAAAGACAGTGGCCGTTGGCAAATAATCAAAAAACTAAAAAAAGTGTAACAGCAACAGCAGCAGCAAAGGAGAAAAAGACTAGTGTATGACAGACTGTATATCACATGATCAATCCAAAATGAATGATTAGGATTCCATTTAAATTTATATCTTGAAAGCAAAAGAAAACAAAGAAGAATGGGTTGGATTGGATAATTAAAGTAATTAAAGCATTTTTCTTTTGGGGTAGCAGACAAAGTTCAAGGGGGACCAGATCCCTTCCTCCCCAAAGAAATGCTTTTCATTTTTGCTAGCTGTTAACTGTCTAAAGTCTTTCTTGAGAATAATGCAGGTGGTGATGTGCTTTCATCTGGGCCTGAACTCTGTAGTTATTTGGACTCAACATTCAAAATGTAAAGTATCCCAAAAGTCCACATGAAGAATTAAAGGTCCAGTTTTCGGTATCAAGTCGTGCTTCTGTGTTGAATGGTTGGGTAGGGCTGTTGAGCACTTGAGTAGTGTGAAGGATAGTGAGCTTCAAAATTGGCCCAAACAGAAACATGGATTGGAAGATATTGGTGCTGGCAATGTGTCAGCTTCTGTATTGGTGTTTTTTTGGATGAATTTTCTGCTTTTTGTGTGAAACTGATTAGACAAGTATAATCAAAATCTGTTAAGTATGCTCCAATTAAACCTCCCCAACACACTCATCCCACATTAAAATGCCAAGCAATACTGCCTCCTCAGAATGAAAAGTAATGATGTAAATGTGGCAAGAAAGTTGACTATGATTTCCCACTACAAAGCTAAAAGCAAACATCTAATTATGCTAATATGGGACAAGCTCAACCAGACAAAGGCTTTATATATATATATATATATATATATATAATTTCATTGGAGCAAAGACCTTGAGGCTTTTTGATAATTGATGATGTTCCCTTCTAATTAAAGTCAATTTCCACTATAATATTGTCTTGCTGGGCCTTACCTTCATCCCTTTAAGTTGAAAATCAAATGCTATTACTGTTACTGATCTTTTCCTTACAGAATATGCTTTGATTACATGCTGTGAATGTCATTTGGACACCACTGTTTAGCTCAGTGATGAATGCTAATGAGATCTTAAGGTTCCATTTATGGTAAGCAACCTAATGATAGCAACCTTCATGTTTCTCTTGTCATCATTTGTTGCTGTGATAAGACTAAAGCTGATCAAAAGTTTAGTTGCTTAGTTAACTGCAAAACTTATTAGATATCCATGTGCTTATGTTTCCAACTAATTCTTAATGGGCCAATCAAGAATAATACTTCATGACAATGAT
>Ga0325403_1003471_pt1 | contig 14395 bp, 11 predicted proteins | sample PopdelMetagenome_19_FD_205665 | JGI IMG/M metagenome (GOLD analysis project Ga0325403, IMG submission 205665) | Populus deltoides microbial communities from Bellville, Georgia, United States - Xylem-PdKOR-R4 | ecosystem: Host-associated > Plants > Phyllosphere > Stem > Wood/Secondary xylem...
AATTTTGTCCGATCTTTATTTGGATAGCAATAGCAAATGGGGTTAAATCTGATTTATCTACCATATTTGTCTATCCTAGTGTCAACATGTCATGGTCCAATCATGAAATAAAATTAGGGATAATTAGCTCCTTTGTTTAAATTAATAATAATTAGGTCTTTAGACCTGGTTTTCCAAGGAGAAGTTTGACCTGAAAAAACAAAGTAAACTAACGTCGGCTAGAATTTAATAGGGAAAGGGCATTTAATTCGTCCCCCAACTCTCACTTACATTTCAGTTAGGTACCCAATACAAAACATTTCCCAATTGAGTCCATCATATATGTATGCTATCAATTAAAACCTATATTTTTAATGGGTCCTTTTTATTTATTTTATTATTATTTTAAAATAAAGTGTTTTAAGGCTGGGATTAAGTTGAGAATGTTCAATGCACGGGGCCCCTGATTGGGAAAACTCTTTGTTTCAGTGTCCAATTGATAGTTCCATGATAGTTTGGGGACAGACTTTATTACCCTTGGGCCATGGAAAGATAATGCCCGCATAAAAGAAATTGGGCCTAACCACCGAAGTCGGGTGTTTTTTCAAGCTCTCTTTCCGATTTCGTCTTCTTCACCTATAAAACCTAAAAAACAAAAGCCTCAAATCTCCAGGTTCTGGTACTGGTAGCCGCGACACCCATCTGTTTCTTTTAAACCCTCAAAATCACCTACAAGAATCAACTGATCTTCAAAACCACACAATATTTTTTCCACCAAAAATCAATGGAGACTCATCCAAACAAGAACCGAAACAACAATGGTGAAGACAAAACAGTAGCAACAATAAAAAACCTACGTTCCCGACTAGAATCAAGAATAGAAACCCAACATAAAACCCAACTTGACTTATTAGCTTCTCTTCAAGATTTAGTTCCCAACATTGTATCCTCTCTTGACCTGTCCTTACAAATTGTCTCTTCTTTCAATAACAAACCCTTCACCCCAACACCACCACTACCAGCTTCAACATCAAGAGCCCACCTTGAAATTGGATCAAATTCAAGGAATCCCAATGACCCACGAGCTAATATTGACTCAAGACCTGAAATTTTGGGTGAAAGTTCGAAACTTGAGAGAAAAGATGGAAACTTTGAAGGTGATGGGGCTGAGAGTGGGAGTCCATTGGCTGTTGTGAGAGTAATGGTGGCTGAATGTTTGCTTCAAAGGGTGCCTTTTAATCCAATTGATTCGTCAACTGTTTTGAGGAAGTTGGAGAATGACCAGAATGCGACCGAGGCCGAGAAGGCGGCGATTAGGGAGGTTGGAGGTGAGTCTGGGGCGATTCTGGCGGTGGAAATGGCTTTGAGGTCAATGGCGGAAGAGAATCGTGGGATTGAGCTTGAGGAGTTTGTGGTAAGCGGCAAGTCTAGAGTTATGGTATTAAATATTGATAGAAACCGGTTAGTTAAAGAATTGCCTGAAAGTGCACAATATACACAGAATTTAGAATTGTCAGGTTCTGGTGATTTTAATCAGAATCAGAGTAGTGGGATTGGTAATAATGTTAATAGCAATGGCGGGGTTGATGTGAATGGTAATGGGGTTTATGGGATTGGAGGGCCGGTTGTGATGCAAAGGCCATTGATGGGGGACATGTGGATGGGTGGCGGTGGGGATATGTGGCCTAGGGGAGGGATGATGGGACCTCGAGGGATGATGATGGGGCCGCGAGGGATGATGCAGAGGCCGCCTATGCCTTTGCCAATGCAATCGCAGCAGCAAAAGCAAAGGAGCGAGGAGGATGAAATGAAGGATTTGGAGGCTTTGCTGAATAAGAAGTCATTTAGGGAAATGCAGAAATCAAAGACTGGTGAGGAGCTTTTGGACCTCATTCATCGACCTACTGCGAGAGAAACTGCTGTGGCTGCTAAGGTACTTGGCATTTAGTTCTAGACTTTGCTTGCAGTTTGTGTTTTGCAACTTTAGTTAAGCCATCCGATCCTATAGAATAAGAACTTATACAGTAATTTCCCATAGGCTGAATGATAAAAGTGTCAATGTTAAAAGTGTTCAGGTGTTTCAACTCTTATTTATTTACTATTGCATAGGTGAGATCTGTTTGCCATTTATGGGGTTTTTGAACTGCAAATTCATTTCAAAAGAAGATTTCTATTTAACAGGTTTCCACTGCTTAGCTTTGGTTGTCCAACCCCTTTCGCATCTGCTACTGATTGTATTAGCTGATGACATTATTCATTTGTTGTTTCAGTTCAAAACCAAAGGTGGTTCTCAGCTAAAGGAGTATTGTTCGGCTCTAACAAAAGAGGATTGTAGACGTCAATGTGGTTCCTTTATTGCATGTGAGAAGGTCAGTAAATACATCGTACTATTATTATTTCCAACTTAGCATGCAACAGCATTTATATGATCAGGTTGGGGTGTAATCTCTGTTATTCGACAAAAATGCCAAATAAGTGATTCCACATAAATAATACCAAAGAAATGAGATATTGAAAGCAGATAGAGTGACTACAAGACCAACATGTGTAGGAAAGAGGGAATCAGTTGAAGAACAAAGATTGTTTGAGCATCTAACACAAGTTCGCTTTTAAGCAATAACTGTGCTAATGTATCTTTACATTTTCTCTCCTTTTTTGGTTATATGGCATGCAAGTTAATGGTGTTGCCCTAGGTAATTGCAAACTTTCTGTGCTTCCTTGTTTCACCTAGCTTGGTTTGACATTCATGATAATCATGTATTATGCCTTTTGGGTGCCTTACCTGTTTACAGGTTCATTTTCGTCGAATTATTGCTCCTCATACTGACGTGAGTCAAGGGGACTGTTCTTTTCTTGACACTTGCCGCCACATGAAGGTAATTGTTTTCTCTTTGATTACAATAACTTAAACTGGGAATGTTATCAGTAACATTTTGAGACATCATTTACTTAATATAGTTTTTTTTCTGTGATAGACTTGCAAGTATGTCCATTATGAGCTTGACCCAACACCGGATGTGTCTCCTATGGCAATGGGCGCTGCAGCACTTCCTCCCCCCAAAGCTTTAAAGCCCCAGCGTGCTGAATATTGTTCAGAAGTAGAACTTGGCGAACCACAATGGATTAATTGTGATATTCGTAATTTCAAAATGGAGATTTTAGGTCAATTTGGAGTTATCATGGCTGATCCACCATGGGACATTCATATGGAACTGCCTTATGGAACAATGGCTGATGATGAAATGCGCAACCTCAATGTCCCTGTGTTGCAAACTGATGGTCTAATTTTTCTTTGGGTTACTGGACGTGCTATGGAGCTTGGACGTGAATGGTAGGTGTATCTTTGGACATATGTTAATTATCACTGGATTAATTATATTTTGTTCATGGTTAATAATTCTGCGTTGTTGTCTGTAAAATCATGGTACATGTGAATGCCAGTTTCAATTTATACAAGTATCATGTGTTTCTTGCAGTTTAGAACTTTGGGGGTACAAGCGTGTTGAAGAGATTATTTGGGTAAAGACCAATCAACTTCAGCGAATAATTAGAACAGGTAGAACAGGGCATTGGCTTAACCACAGTAAGGAACATTGCCTTGTTGGAATAAAGGGAAATCCAGAAGTAAACAGGAACATTGACACTGACGTCATAGTTGCTGAGGTTCGAGAGACAAGTCGTAAGCCAGATGAGGTCTGTAAAAACATGTCCAAAGTTCTCAGTAGTCAAGCCATTCCCAATCACCTCGACTCATTTTTCTCTTTCATAAATTAGTTCTTAATTACCATTGTTACGTTACCATTACTATGATTCCATGGTGCTTTTGAAATAATTCAAGTCATCGCTATCAGTTTTCATATCAGCTTATATGAATAAGCTTTTTGCAGATGTACCCTCTACTGGAGAGGATAAGTCCCAGGACAAGGAAGCTGGAGCTGTTTGCTCGCATGCACAACACTCAAGCAGGGTATGGTTTTCATGGATCATAATTATGCTTCATATATTTTTAACAAACTTTAATCTAACTGTTATTTTTTGTACCATCAGCTGGATGTCCCTTGGCAATCAGTTGGAAGGAGTGCGATTGGTTGATGAGGGTCTGCGAGCAAGATTTAAGGCTGCCTACCCAGACGTTGTGGTGCAGCCCTCATCTCCTCCCCGGGCTTCTGCAATGGAAATAGACTCCACTGCTTCTCAAATGAGAAGTCCTTTTTCAGTGACAGAATCCAAGTCTATGGCCACACAGTTTGCAGACCGTGCAGCTCCAGAAACAGTCTATACTTCTGAAGAAAAGCCGATGGCATTAGATGCTGTTATGGCTGGCTGAATAACCTTCACATTCCATCATATTAACCAAATAGGATTCCACAGTGCTCAAAATTGTTAGTAGTTAGTGAGATGTATGTGATTGTTCTGCCTAGTTTATGATTGTTATTCCTAAGGTCATTGGGCTAGAGAGGGATCATATCCTGGGCCAATATGTCATAGTGGTCTAGAGATCAGGCTACCTGTATTGCAATTATGCAGCCGACCAAGTAAAAGTCCTAACAGTTAATGATTTATGCAATGGCAGTAAATTAGTTTCTTATGGAAAAACTTTGTGCCTCTAACCTTTGTAGCTAGCTAGCAGGCACTGTTGTTATCTTCTCTGAAACTTGGCAAAATGCATTTTCTGAATCAATTTGAACAGAGTATGGAAGTCACATCTTAAGTATCCCTTTTTATATGCTGCCCCGATTCTGTAACATCTAGATACTGTAGCATGACCCGCATTACATGAAAATTTAAGAAAGGTCTCATTCAGCATTCCGAGAGACAGAGAGAAGAGCACAAGGGGCTGTCGGCGCTCAGCACAAGGTTTATGGCTAGCTGGCAAGTGTCAATTATAAATTAACTCAAAAGTCAGAGCATGTTACGGCCAATAATAGCGGGCTGTGGTGGTGTTTTGGACCTCATCTGTTTTAACCTCGACCTTTTCACATGAATTTGTTTTTTTAGTATCATGTTTTCATAGAAGAGCAAATCAGGAAGCAGTGAAGTTCCTTTTTATACAATCTTATAGATTCTCTTTGTAAAGCAAAAGTTTGAACTTTGAATACAAAATACAGCTGTATACAGCTATACCAGAAGCAGCTGCAACATTATGCTTTATATATAGTTATGAAAAATTACCACCATATTATTCTCCTGAATGACCGGAAGAGTTACAAAAACCAAATTTTTATGTATGAACTGATATGAAGGAGCTTTTAAGCCAGTGAAGTAAATAAATAATTGCCAAAGTGAAAAAAAATAATAAACCAATTACTAAATCCTCATCTGGGTTCTTGTAATAATTTCCTTCACATGATTATTGCCCAAATACCTGCTCCTATAATGAATGATAACAAGATTGAAAATCTGTTTGTTGGTGAAGAAGAAGGTGGTAATGGGATACTGCCAAACACGGTAGGGTAAGAGGGTGCAGTGTCAGGCAATGCACTAGGACCATAAGAGGGAGAGTATGCTGATGCTGAACCATTGCCAGGCACAGATATGTGTAGCTTCTGCTTCTTTTGACAATGCCCTTGAACTCCGCTCGTGAAGTAGAAGTCCCCATATGCACTGATGTTAAATAAAGAGTTGCCATTGTTCATGTACAAGATGGGATCTGTCAGGTTGCAGGAGTTGTAGTTTTCTCGTGTGACTTGAATCACAGAATCTTGACTTGGTGGATACAAGAACACTGAAACAAGAAGCTAGGCATGAGAGATTGCCAAGAGATATTTGCAGGAAGATCGTAAAAACAGAATAGACAAGAGGGACTTACAGAGAGAATCCCCAATCTTCAAGGTATGGTATTTGGACCAGTAGGTGTACACTTGTGGATTTGCTGAAGTAGGGATACCCCAGGCATCTAAATCTCCAACCTTGTACTGGTAACAGGAGACTTGGATTTGCACCAGCACAAGAAACTGAAATGCATACAGGACTAGGAATCTAGGACTTCTAAGATTGACCATCTTAACTGCTCTCAACCTTTCTCAAATTTAGAAGTGAGCAAGGACAGCGGCGAGTAGAGGGGTTAAATCCTATTGGTCTATGTATCTGTAGATAGATTGGAGGTGCAGAAAAGAACAAGTTTGATGGTGATTTCACCTCAATGCCCTTCTGTCCTAGTTATATATACAATTCTTGGTAATAGCAACTTGTTCTATTCTTTTTAACGGTAGAAGTTTAAATATTGTGAAGCGGAGGAGATCACATATCCTTTTTCTAGTGGGAGATCTGTGAGGGAAGGCTTGGATTCCTGTTGCAGTCATGATTTATCAGTGAAATATGTCATCGAGGGGCTCCAAAACAGCGAGGATAGGGAGGAAAATTTCATGATGTAGAGGGTTAGTGTTGGATAGAAATCAATTATAGGGCTAACGATTGCACATGGGCCAGTTGGATAATCATTTGACTCAAATTAGCATTTGCAAGGCTGGAACATGGAATAAGCCATCAAGAAGATGGGATGTTTTGATGAATGCCCAATATTGGATTGGTTCAAACTTGTTATCATGTCACCATGTGGAGAGGTCATGAGATCGAACTGTCAAACTTGTCTCCTCTCACATGGTCAAGAGACGAGCAACTTTCCTGGATTTCCGAATCTGAATGCTTGTTTGATCAGAAGAATTCACTACGTAGCTAATTTTAAAGTGCTGTTAGCGACTTGTTGAAGATCGCACTGTTTAGTCATTATGTCACATTTGAAACCAGAACGTTTGATTTGGCAGTCAATTTGGTTTCAGTCTTTGAGGACATGACTGTGCATATAATGTTTCCTGGTAAAGGGTGCTCACCCTTTCGTTTTACAGAATTCTCCAAAGGATGTCATGTTACACTTCACATTTAACAAAGGAGTTGATCCATACAAAATGATGTTATAGCAACTGAGTATTGGGGGGACTTGCTGCTGCTTTTTTTTCTCCACAAATTCCAGAGACCATATCTTAGGAGTTGGGACTGGCTGCGTCGAAGTCATGTCAGTTCTTGGATCCACAAGAACCCACTCTATATCTTTCATGAAAGAAGCCTCATGCCTACCAGTGATCCACAAAGATTAGAGGATCACTAAGGCTAGAAATTCTCGAGCTATGCAATGATGGGACTTGAACCTTCCTGCATGTAGAGCCTATTTGAATCACTTGTACTAATCCTTGTAGGTTGAGTATTAGGGGACTTAATGTAATCATGTTCTTGCAGCCAAGTGAATCAGAAACTGAAAATTGCTCCAGCGCAGCCGAGTTACAGTCACTGCTGATTTGGCTATACAACACGCCTTGCCTTAAACAACTTGGTATCTGCCTTAATTCAACTAGTTATGAGCTTAACAACAGAACAGTCAACAAACCACGGCACACTTGTGAGGTGGGGTTTTTTCTTCGATGATTTGGAGTAACCATTACCTCAGTCAATTTAATTTATTTTCTATAACTAAAATAGGTCGACAAAAAACTTTCTAGTAAAATGGTGACTTAAACTCATCGTAGCAGCCACCGATTGGTAGACACCACATCACATTCCATTATGTCTTGACCTTTAACATAATTTTTCAATCAAAACTGAAACTAGAGGCCAGTCCTTGCAAAATTTAATCACCACAGAAGCAGCGCAATAAATAATTTATTTCAATGTGGCTGCAAAAGAGATGAGTTGAACCACAAATTCAATCCTTCCACCATGTGGTAAAATAAAATGGAATGGACAGAAAAACAAATTCTTACTTGCAATGGTTAAAAACTGTGGCTAGGAAATACACAAGGAAATTGCCAAAGTAAATATATTAACTGATTGCCCTTGAAAATCGTTGCAAATAATAGGACTGTAAATTGAATTGCTGGTAACAGATACCTAAAAACCTATATATATATATATATATATATATCATTGGAACTCCAAAAATTTTCCAGCATTTATATCTAAAAAGAAGATATAGCAGCAGTGGTTCAACACCAGTTCACAATAATAGTAGATAACAAAGAACTCAAGGCAGTAAGTTTCTCACCCTATGAACCTAGAAACGTTTCTTTCACTTCACTGTCAACTGCGTTCTTAACCCCAGAAAACCTTTACTGTCAACTGCATGTAGGAAGTAATTAATGATCCTCCTTTATTGATTAGATTGAAAACAGCCAACCAAGTTGCTGCTCCACTATTGCATATAAGGGAGAAAAGGTGGCTGCTCACAAAATTTAAAAAATTCCAGAGGTTTGTTCCTCTAAAATCAGATATTTAAGGACTCTGCCTCAGTGTCCATATCCTTCCGCTCTTGTGATCCTACATTGAAACAAAATATCCTTAACTCAAGAGTATTCATAGACATGTAAACAATGAAAAACTGAAAGGGGACCAGAAAAGATCACTGTAAACAGGAATTTGAAATTAAAATAAGAATGCTAACAATGTACTGCTTTATTGTCCACATGCGATATTTTCAAGTGAGGTTAACTAAAAACTTCCTTGATTTTTGGCACTCTGCAATGACCTTGAGCCGCTTCTGCAAAAGAGATGCTACAAAGAGGAAAATGGAGCACATGACAATGATGGGGAACACATTGACCTTCAAAGGGAAAAGTATATACAGATCAGAGGGAGGAACAATTATCAGAAAAGGTGCCCGCATATAGAAGGTTCATTCAATTGCACTATGAATATTTCATTCTACTTGTAGAATACCCCGGATAAAAAAAAATCATGTGAATATAAGGTAAAGTTGGTATATAAGCAAGACACTAACATTGTACAGCACAATGCATACAAACATGTTGAGAGGAATGCTGAAGAAATTCATGATGGTGCTTCTAGCCTCCTCAGGAATATATTGGGACCTCATCTTCATGATAGATGGCCAGAAAATTCCTACACAGACCTCAAATGTGCAGAAGCCAATAAGCTGGATACAACCAGAAAAAGAGATGCCTCCACCTTTCTCTAAAGGCACTAACAAGAACTGTTACAGAACCACAGTTAAAATTTGTCCACTACCTGCTTTTTTTGCATGGTGTCTATATATATATATATAGATAGATAGATAGATATAGAGAGAAGAGCATAAGAGTTGACTACATACACTTGTTATGACAGGAAGGAAAAGGGCAGCAGCAGATATTACAAATACAATCTGCATGTAGCTTTCAACTTTAAGAGATGAGTGAGCCATCAGTCGAGAGGCAATGGAACTTCCTAACATAGATGCCATCATGAAAGTTGCAAAGATGAAACCATGAGGAATATCTTCACCATTTGGGCTCAGAGCAGGAGTCCACAGGAACACAAAGGTGTACATTGAACCCTCAAATAGTGACTGTATGGCACCCAGAAATGCAATTTTCTCATCTGTTCCACAAGATGTATTGATACCAAAAGAAATGTTCAAAGCATGAAAAAAAGGCAGAGGGATAGAAGTGGATCATTGGTTCACTTGTATGACACCGGAACCTTCATGGGCTAAGTTTTAATATGGGATTAAAAGTACTGAAGATAAATCAGTCCATATTTACCAGCAAATAAATCAAATTTAAGAGCATACAAAAAAGATTATCAGCTCCATAACACAATCAAAAGAGCTGAGTTTGTTTTTCACATTAGAATGAGAATGCAAAAGACCCATTCCAGAATTTGATAGCAAAATCAACCAAGAATTTTTCTTCTCCAAGATGGCCAGCTAATCCTATGCCTTTCAAACACTAGAATACAGACCAAGATGTCAACAATGAGAAGAGACACTGACATATCTAATCTTATATTCCATTTTTATCCTGCATTACAAAGTATGTTATTAAAAACCATATTACATCTGGAAGGCGAAAACAGAAACAGCATGTTGAAAGTGCAGATTTCAGTTGACATGAATTTGATTAAACCATAGTATCTACTGAGCTGAAAGGGGAACTGCAAGGTTATAAATTCACCATAAGCAATGGCAACAGCAGCACCCTTGAACTGGGTGAGCAAGTCCTTGTTTTCATAAGCCTCTCCATAATTCTCAGTCCATGATGACATTATAATGGCCATGCCAATGGCAAGAAAACATGCAGCAGCATCAAATGGAGCAACAGGACCCAACGCCAAGGCACCTACTAGTACATTCCTGAACAATCCAGAAACAATGGCAACTAAACCATTGCCAAGGAATATCGCCTGAGAGAATGTCACTGATAGTCATTGTTGATCAAAACTCCTCTGAAAAATGGATAGAGAGACAACGAGATATGATGAGAGTGGTAGGTAAGATCAAATATTATAAGCAAAAATCTGCCTAACATGTCAAAGTAAACTTCAAAATGTCCCAATTCCTAAGACGAGAATGTTCAGTTGAAACTATGTTCTGAGAGGTGCAGTCTAGGATGACTAAAGTCCTGGGAAGACCGAGTAGTAACATCCAACCTCAAATACGCAGAACATGGAATGGTTTGAACTTGAATACGGTTAATAAAAGTCATTGAAATTTAAATGCTCTAGGGGTCATCAATTATAACCTGAATATCAAATCCAGAGCAAAAAAAATGAATGTGCAGCATTGCAACTCATCACCCACCTTGAAGTGTTCCGCAACAAGCCAAGACTCAAAGGCTGAAAAAAGAAAAGAAGTAGCAATGCCTCCCAATACAGTCCCAACATTAAGATGTTGTAGTCAGGAGAATGCTTGGTGGCACAACTCAGTGTGTAAGTTATGCAGTAAATAATACATCCTCTCTTTCGGCCCCTGAGTTCATCACACAAAACCAATCACATATCCATAATGTGATCAGCAATTAACAACCAAGCATTGAAATTAAGCAGAATGCCATATTACTGTTTGTCCGCTAACGATCCAACAATTGTCCCAAACAACATTGAAGATCCAAAACCAGCAATAAAAAGCTGCCCGATTTCTCCCTTTCCAAAACCATATTGACTGTATAGGTAACACACATAAGGACCTTGCAGCCAATCCCCAGCTGTTTCCACAAATCAATTCAATCAGTTCCACAAAACATAACGTAATGATTATCAAACACAAACGAGAAACAAATAGTTCCCACATTCGTTTCAAGATCAGATGTCTACAGTTATATTAGTTACAAGCAACAGATCCAGACAACATAGGACTACAAAAACAAAATTAACCCACTAAAATATTACATTAACCTCCATTCTAAATCAAACCCATTTCACTACACAACACAACCAAAATGCCATCAAATTCAAACCGAAAAAAAAAAAATCAACGCCCATATGATATAAAACAAGAAAATAGTACAAAACAATATTAACACAGATAAAAAACACTGCATTGGACTCCATTCTAAACCAAACCCATCTCAAAACACGACAATAAAACCACATTGAGATAGAATGTAAAGAAAAGCATGCAGAAATAAACAGGTCTAAAACGTACCCATCATGAGTGAATAAACAAGAAGGTAATTATTCTTAAAAGAACTGAAAGTAGATGATGTATTGATTCGATCTCTGCTTGTTTTGCTAAATTCCAATGCTGCTACCATTGCAGCTAGGCCTCCAAAAACCATAAGTAAAAAGTCTCCATTCTTGTTACTACTTTAAGGATCTAAACATTGAGAGAGAAGGTTTTGAAAGAGAAGTCGCTATCAAGCTTTGAAATCGAGCGTTTTAAGCTTTGATTAGAGAAGGTAAGAAAATATATCTGCAGTATATATAATCACTGTAGTAGTGATATGTAGCACGAGTTGATTTTTAAAGTAAAAGTTTTTTATTTAAAAATATATTAAAATAATATATTTTTTATTTTGTAAAAATTTATTTTAGTATCAAAATCTTAAAATAATATAAAAAATAATAATTTAAAACTAAAAAAATACAATCTAACTTTAATCCCAAACACTAATAAAGTTAGTTAAGAAAGTTTTTGGAAAACCTTAATTTTGTGCCCAATTCCCAGTTTCATGTCAAAATACAAATTTTTATCAATTGAGTCTTAAAATTTACTTATTAATATTTTTTATGTGTATTTTTTTAAAAAAATAAATGGAAAATTTGATGAACAGGCCCAATTGAGAAGTGTTTGAAATGTTAGAGTGCTAATTTGTAGTTTATTATTATTATTTTGGTACGGCGTTGATAAAAAAAAATTATAATTCTTTTCTTACACAATTTTACGAGCGTGCTAATATGGTTTTTTTTTTAAAAAATTATTATGAATATTGATGCTAGGATTTTAATTTAGAAAATTAAACAACATGGCAATGACGAATTGAATAATACACCCGTAGCTAATTTGGGGTTAGTAATTTGAGCATGATCATGGACAGCAGACCCGCATTACAACAATGAATTGCCCATACTGCATTATAATGATTAAGAAGTTATTTGGAAAAAATATAGCGGTTGTAGTTTTTTAAAATATTATTTATATTGGCTTACTAATTAAATACATCGATCACTGCCTAGGTCTTGGGCTTTTTCCATACAATGCATGCATGAATTTTTTTGAATTTTATTTTTAGTTATTGTTTATAATTTTTTATATTTATTAAAACATATAGTTTTTAATTTATATAATTAGTATGCATAAATTTTTTATTTTCACGTTGAAAAAGCTTATATATATGTTTTTTATTATAAAAAAAACGAAGCATAAATTACATGGCTAGTAAAAACTAAAATAGATGATGCTTTTACCATACTTTACCTTCTAAAATGTTATTTATTCTAATAATGCTCTTCTTCCTTTATATCTATATTTTTTTTTCTATTTTATCATTTGACCATTTATATATTAAAGATTGAATTTAATAATTTAATGTTAATTTAATTAAAAATCATAATTCTTTTACAAAATTATCTATTTTCATAATCCAATTGTAGATTCGTTCAATTAAAAAAATCAAATTCAATTCATTTTGTCTCAATATTTTAAAAATATAATCCTGCATTTTTCTTAATAAAACTTCGTTTTTATCAATAGTTTTGGTTATCTTTAAACCAGAGTTGTTAATTCCGTGCCGTTTCGGCCGGAATGCCCGGAACGTCTCGTACCCGTTAAAAAAATGAAACAAAATGGAACAAGTTTTGCCTTGCTTAAAATCTCGGCTTGATCCGGAAATTCCGGTCAAATTTCGGTCGGAACGTTCCGGCCGAATTCCATGTGTTCCGTTTCGGGTTAAAGCCATCGAGTCAAAGTCAAAGACTCAAAATTAAACCCAGTTCATTTTCATTAACTGCACAGTGCACAGTACACCCACGCTCTTTTTTCTCTGAAGTCTAAAGCAAACTAAACCAAATCCCTAATTTCTCTTTCTCTTCGCAGACTCAACTCTCAAGTTCCCAACCAAAACAATCACAATCGGCATATTGTCTTCAGTTTCACGAACTCCCCTTTCATTGGAGTTCAAACTTCAAAGTTCAAACAGCTAATTCTGCTATCTCCTTGGTTTGGTCGTTCAATCATCTCTCAAACTATTACATAAGCCTCATCTCTCAATCGGTTTCTAGGCTTTCACGTCATCTTCAACAACTTCGTTCTCAAGGTAAGAGCCTGCCTTTCTTGATTTTAAGACCCCACATAACCATGTCAATGAAGCTAGTGGACTATTTTTAATTTGTCATTTTCTGTGGAAGATAATTATACAGCTTGATTTAATGTTGACAATCAAATTCATGTGCAAGACCTACCTCAGTTTCCATGCCTTGTGACAGTGTTATCACCCACACAACTAATTAAAATAAATTAAGTAGATTGACAGGATGTATTTCATTTGTAATAGCCCCAGAACTCGTTAATTGCTGCATCATTAGGAAGACTTTGATGCTCAAAGAAAGGGCTCTTAGGACTGTCGAAACTAGCATATTCTTCAGATAGAGCAATATTTCCGTTCTTGTAGATTGACTTGAAAGTCTTGGCAGAGATATCAAAGTGCAATATCCAGTTTATATTAAGCTATTATTTACGAGTCAAGATATATATGGCCTTGTTAAGGCAATGCCTAAGTGTAAATTCTTGTCTGCAGGGATCAAAATAGAGAAGGAGTCCCCCTGCAACCTGGCAAAGAACCAGAAGACTCATCAAACCTCGCTTTGTGGCCATCCGTTCACTTCTCAAATAATTGTCTCTGCAGAGCTAAGGTGTAATCTTTTTTCTCTCTTCAAGTTCAAATTGGAAATGGAAAATGCATGAACTTAGTTCTGTTAACTTACACTGCTGGAATGTTAATAGTCTTAGGCTTGCTATAAATTCAAAGGACAAAATACTTTAGAAAGTTGTCTGTTATGATATATGGCTTTGATTTCTACGTTGAATTTTTTTTTTGATAAATCAAATTAAGAGATGGCTTACTGCAATGAATCCATTGTTTAGGACTTAGGTGGTGTGGAATCTGTATTATGTGCATAAGCCTATACAAACTAAATAACCAGATTAATTGCT
>Ga0325403_1003474_pt1 | contig 14390 bp, 6 predicted proteins | sample PopdelMetagenome_19_FD_205665 | JGI IMG/M metagenome (GOLD analysis project Ga0325403, IMG submission 205665) | Populus deltoides microbial communities from Bellville, Georgia, United States - Xylem-PdKOR-R4 | ecosystem: Host-associated > Plants > Phyllosphere > Stem > Wood/Secondary xylem...
CCAAAAGAGCACCAGAAAGCACAAGACAACCTTCCTTCTTCTTCCTCCAGCTCTTTTCCCTTCCCTTTCCCAGTCGTCCCCTTCCTGGCACATAACCTCTCGGCCACAGCACCCGTCTTCCCTCTTCCAGCTGCCATACCAACATCCACCGATCTGTCCTTTCCTCCGCCTCAACACCGCCATCAACCTCTTCATCCCCAGCAGACCCAGCTTGTCGCCTCCCACAGCGGCCCAAAAAAGTCTGACCACACAGAACCCGCCGACCGAACAATCACTCCCATCTCAAGAGCAACTTCAGCGGCCATGTGCACAACAGCAAGGCCAGCCCCATAGCTATCGCAACCGCCCGATCTGACATCGGTAGAGTAAAACAAACTGGGAGGAAGACAACAGAAAACATATCTAAAAGGGGAAGAAAAGAAAAACAAAATAAAATGGACTGTTTGTGTTGTTTGCTTGGCTTTGCAGGTGACGTTGTTTCTCACCGCCGACGAGGAAGGGAAGAGTAGAAGAAGCCAGACCAGATTCACCTGTTTCCAGGCGTTCCCTACGTAGGCGCGTGAAGGAGACGCGCTGCCACTGTTTTGTAGTCTAGAAGCCTTCCCAGCAGTTCCTTGGAGTCTTAGGGGCTATTATGTAATTTTATTTGTGTGATGTATTGTTTGTTTTATTTTGAATTTTGGTGATTGGTAACATGTAAATGTGAGTGCAGGAGAAAAAAAACATAATAAAAAAAAGAATGTGTGTGTGTTTTTTTTATAAAATAAAAAAAAGAAAAAAAGTGTTTTAATTTGTATATAGTCAAATATCTCGAGGACAAATAAAATCATGTTGTATTTTTTAAGAACATTTTTTTACATATTTTTTGGGATTTAATAACTGATTTATTAAAGCCTTAAGAATTTGACTAATATGTGGTTTGTTGATTTTAATTATGATTAAATGTGATGTTTGTGTTTTTTACAAAGAAAATACAAATTTTTTTTTTATGTGTTGCATACGGCTAATACCCTAACATGTTTTGAACATTCTTTTAAAAAAAATATTGGAAGTTTCAAAAATGTGTTTTTATATGGATTTCTTAAATACAACAAAAATTATTTTCTTGCATTTCTGGATTTTACAACATGTTTGTAAAACTCCAAAGGATATTGGTCAATATTCCAAAAAATACAAAAATCTTATTCTGGGAGAATTCATCTATTATTCACCGCTAATGTTTGGATAAAGAAATCCCTAAGGGACGAATATCCAAAATATTATTAGAAATAATTTGTTATTATTCACTATTAATATTTGGATAAAGAAACCCTAAGTGATAAATATCCAAAATAATTTTCTAGGAATAATAAGTCATCACACATCCTTGAAAGAAGCCTTAATTATAATTGAGGATGTTTCAACTTTTGACTCCACGGTTTACGAGCCGTGAAAGTATGAAACACTAAGGCAAAAAGAGGCTTTTAAAGCGCTCTAAATTTCCTTAGATTTCTAAATCTTTGTCCTCCCTCCTTGCGATTTATGAGTCGCAAACTCTTGAAATACTAAGGGAAAAATGAGCTTTTAAAGCACATGAAATCTCCTTAGATTTCTACCTTAATAAATTTAGTTTGAATCAAACCTAGAAAAACTGATAGGATTAGAAAACACCAACACCATAGCTATTATAAGGCAAACCAAACACCAAGCAGTTTACCTTAGGTTGGGCGTACTAGGGGTGCCCTTTCCTTTACGCAACCAGTCCCTTGCCTTAGAATCTCTGAAAGACCAGTTAGGTTTTCTGGTGACCATAATACTAGGTGGTGACTTCTTTATCCACGAAACAAAAAAACTAAAACGAATCGAGGATCGCCAAGATGCCGCGCTCCGCCGCGGGGGTGCGACAGGATGGCGACTCCACTGTTGATGTTATAATGGTTAGGTTTACCCGATAAGATAAGGATCTCCTTACTGAGAATGACTTTTCTTAAACCATAGACAGATCAACAACTAGAAAACACGACAAGATCTTAGATTTTATCAGACAATAAAACAATACAGCTTATCTCAGGTAGGGCGTATTTTGGGTGCTAATAACTTTCCTTTACGCAACCAGTCCCCGTACCGATATCTGAGACTAGTTAGGGTTCCTAGTGATCAAAATACTAGGTGGTGACTCCCAATATTTGCTATATTAGATACCATTTTGAGAGTGGATTCGACCGCCACAACGCCGCACATGTGTAACACACTTTTTCATCCTCACCATTTGATGAATGACCTTGTATGTCATCTCATATCTCAAGAAATCTATTCAATTACTGATTTAAATACAAGCCACCATTTTATTCTCCAAGGGATGCCTTCTTTATTACAAATACACCACCTAACAATCTCTTTCAATAAGGAAGAGCCACTTGGCCATAAAAATCCCAATAGTTTTGTGCGGGGCAGATAAATCTCACGAGGAAGGTAAAAGTCTCTCAATGATGGGACAGACAACTCTCAAGTAAAAAATCTCTCATTAAAGCTGATAACCTTTCAAATTTTTTAAAAAAGCCAAAAGCAAAGTGATAACCCAACGTACATAGGCTTGGCAGAATAGCAAGCCCATATTAATACGTCTGGCCTACTTACAGGCCTAACATCTTTAGATTCAGCTATGTTTTAAGCCCAAGTACATATAAGTTCAGCGAACTGCGAGATTCATCATTCTTGGGCTTAGTTATGCACTAAGCCACAATACACGTGGGTCATGCAAGCTTCTAAACCCAATATTCTTAAGCTCGGCATCATGCCAAACCCCAAATGGATATAGAGTTGATGATCTTTCTAAGCCCAATATTAAGCCATAAGACTTCGTTTGTTTATTCTTATGACTTTTAACCTAAAATCTTAAGGTTAAGGATACCTATCCCTCTACATCCTCAGGTATATAAAAGTCTCTTAAGGACCCATCACATTTCCATTAACACTAATATTGATATAAGGAATACTGTATAAAGGTCTTCTAAAAACATACCACATTTTCATCAACATTAATGTTGATGTAAGGAATTATGTATAAAGGTCTTTTAAGGGCTTATCACATTTCCATCAATATTAATATTATGTTAGAGATATTCTCATCAAATTTAATATTGTGTAAATAATATTTTCTCTCTCATTAATGCTTTTAGGAGAAAATGATACTCCACCCCTTCCAACAAAATAAGATAAGGTTTTGGGGTTATAAATACCCCATGAATCACTCATATAAAGGGTTCACAATTTCTATTCTTTTATTATACATTCTTAGAGCATTTATCATGCAAAAACTAAAAACAAATACTCTAGTTTTTAGAATTTAAAGCTTATTTTTTTATTTATTATAATCCTTTACTAAAAAGTCATTGAATTAATGATCTAAGGGTTCTAAACCCTATTGAAAGAGACTGTTTTTTCGGCACTAGGACTTTTACCACCAGTCATGTGCTGCACTAATTCCAAAGAAGAGAATGATGACGTGAACGTATGATCCTTCACTATCCAAACATTAAGAAATCATATTCTCGAGCATATTAGATTCTAGTACATCAGTCTATTACCAAATGTTTGTCTCTAATTTATTTGTATCAGGAATAACCTGATTACCTACGGAAACTGAAAAGAAAAACATGAACTGTAACTGATAAACAAACCATTTAGAGTTGGTGTTGTTCTAGCTTTTCTACACGAGAAGAATCTAAATGTTATATTGAATGAGAAGGTAACCGTTTTGCAAGTTTATTGGGGTACTGAGTGTTCACAAGAGCTTGTGCTTGAGGCTCGTCTTGCTGTAGTCAAGGTAGTTCACCATGTAAGTCTCATTTATGTATTTGAGCTAATTTGTTTTGGTCCGCATGAGTACTATTTCTCTATCCTGCATAGTCATGTAGAATTTTATAATCATATATCTTATCTTAAGACACCTTGTGCGTAATGATGAATCCTGAACCGAGGCTATCAAAGATATAGTTCAACACCAGATCATATTCCCAACATGCTATACATGAAATGCTTTGTCCATAATATGATTCATATAGCATTCAATGCAAAAGAGTTGCGTTATGCTCTTTGATTTGGTGTATTCTCTATGAACCCATGGTTTGACTTTGAGCTAGTGTCTAACACAGCCTTCCAATTTTCTTGTTGAGATTTAACATATTATATTTGTATTTCCATTGCAGTTTGGGGTCTTTGAAGATGCAATTACTGTCCAAGAACATGAAGCTGGAGGGCATGTAACTGGTCAGGGGTGAGAGCTTATGTATACTATTATCATGAACTGATGGATTAAATAGCTGAGTCTTACCAGAACATTCAGCCTAGTGTGTTTCAAGAAACAGCTAACTCATTAATTGCTTAAAACTGAAAGAACAGGAACAAATAGAATACCCTTGAAATGCTGAATACCCTTTACACTTGAGTCTGCTATTCTGTATATAATTTTGAGTCTGCTATTCTGTTTTTCTCCATTCTGATATATCCTCTCCTGCTGCTAAATAATCTTGAAATGTTGAATACCGTTTACACTTGACTGTTCGGGAATGTCGAATCACCTGTGAATTTCTTGTTCGTATACTTTCAGGAAGGTTTAATTTCACTATTGCCTAGGGTAATAGATATCGTGATATACCTGTAATTGCTACTGGGGGTATTGTCAATGCTTTGTATATGTTGCTGCATTGGCTCCTGGGGATGAAGGAAATAGGACTCAAGTATCCCTCTCAAGGACTGAGTATAAGCTCTAGATTAAGAGCAATTTTGAGAAGAAACAATGGTTTAAAATTAGAAGAGCACTGTAGAAAAATAAGAAAAATGTGAAGAAAGAGTGTCAAATTCAGTCCAAAAATAAAAATACAGAATTAACCAAACCCAAACAACTTTCTTCAACTCCTTTTTATTGAGAATTTTAGGAACTAAAAGTTAATGAACTTTCCCCACTAACAACTTTGATTAACCATAATAAATTAAAATTAAATATGAATTTTTTCTTATTTAAATTAAGTTAAATTCTAAAATAACTAATCAAATTCTTCCTTTTATGTACTAAACAAATCAAAAATAATTCTTCATAGATCAAACTCAAGTTAAAATTCTTTTCAACTTCTCATTTTATAAACACCAAGATTATTTTTTTTTCTTTTCTATGTAAGATAAAATTCTTTTAAAGGTAACCAAAATATACCAACTAAGAATTCTATGAGATGAATTTCACCCATAATTTGTTTTAAACATGTTAATATTAATTTCATATCAAAGAATTTTTGTTGGAGATTAAATTTTAATAAAATTGTAATCCTAAAAATAAATAGACTTTACTTTTAATTTATCCTTAAATATACCAATTAATCATATTTTTAACTAAGTTTTCCAACAGACATGCCATCAACTTTCCATAGCGTATGTTGTCTGTCGAGGTGGTTCATCTCCACGTCCATGTGCTGATGTGCCCATAATCTAGCCTTAACCTAGCCATGCTCAATCCAGCAGTAATTGCTAAGCCATGAGGCAACGCAACGGTCAATTCACAAATCCAAAGCTAGCTCAATAGTGTGAAGCTAGCTGGCACTGATTGGTGCTACCTAAGTCAACAAAGTGGACATCAATTCGGTGCCACTTGCAGCACCAATTGGTGCTCTTGTCTTTTGCAAGATAAAGACATGGATACTTGCTTGTAAAAGACAGTGCATCCAAGCCTTAATTGCACCACAAGAGAGAAGAAAAGGAAAGTAAAAAAGGGAAAGTAATCCCATAAAATTGTGTGGTATTTGTGAGGGAGTAAGAGAGGTGTTTTCTCCTAGTAATAGAGAGATTTTAGTTGTTCTCCTATTAGTAGAGAGAGGTTGTAATTCCCACATTACTTAGTAAAATCCTTATATACTTGCCATGGACGTAGTCAAAATTGGGTGAACCACGTAAATTCTTATGTGTCTCATTTCTCATTTTATCATATCCCTTGCCTTTTATCTTGTCCGGTTTGCATGCCAGTATCCTAACAGTGGTATTAGAGCCATCTTGGTTAGTGTTGTCAATACACAAAAGTTATTTGTGTATATGGTTACTATTCACTTATACAACACTATTCATCCATACGGTACTGTTCATATACGTTACTGTTGGCGTATAAAGAAAGTCAATGCGGTGATTAAATATAGTTTAGGAAGTTCTGTCTAAGGAGATTGAGTTTTAAGCGGGACCGTTTGTGACCCCTTCAATCTTTCCTGGGAACTTACTTAGTGAAGTATTATTCACACGATACTATTTCTGTATATGTTGCAGATCAGTGAAATGGTGATAGCTGAATAGATCAGGGTGAATAAAATGGCAGCAAAGTACGAGATTGAGAGGTTCAATGGGAGCAATTTCTCACTATGGAAAATGAGAATCAAAGCAATCTTAAGGAAAGATAATTGCTTGGTAGCAATTGGAGATCGGCAGAAACCACTGCGGTGACTGACCACATCAACACAATAAGAATTCTATTTTCACAACTCACTACGTTAGGTCAACAAATAGAGGAGAATGAACGTGCGAAGCTTCTACTTCAAAGTCTTCCTGATTTGTATGATCAACTCATTATCAACTTAACCAATAATATCCTCTTAGACTGTTTAGTCTTTGATGATGTTACAGCTGCTATCTTGGAAGAAGAAAATAGGCACAGAAATAAAGGAGACAGAAATAGTTCAAACCAAGCAGAGGCATTGGTGGTGTCAAGAGGAAGATCAACGGAGCATGGCTCTAGTGGGAGTAAAAGGCATGGGAGGTCCAAATTAAGAAGTAAAAAGACTGTGAAATGCTACAACTGTGGCAGAAAAGGGCACTTCAAAAAGGATTATTGGTTTAAAAAGGGTATAAAGAATACGACAGAGTCATCAAAACCTCAAGGATGTGTTGCAAGCACCTCAGAAGATGAAAAGATTTTATATAGTGAAGCAGCGACAGTTTATACAGATAGAAAAGAGCTCACTGAGGTTTGATTAATGGATTCAGAAGCAACATGACATATAACTCCTAATCGAGATTGGTTTCATACATATGAACCCATATCTAAAGGCTCAATGTTCATAGGTAATGATCATGCTTTAGAGATTGCCGGCATCAGCACCATCAAATTGAAGATGTATGATGGCTCAATTCGCACTATTTCAAGAGTGCGACATGTGAAAGGCTTAAAGAAGAATCTTTTGTCTGTGGGACAATTTGATAGTCTTGGCTATAAGATTCGAACAGACAATGGAATTATGAAAATTGTCAAAGGAGCGCTGATGGTTTTAAAGGCAAGAAAGATAGTTGCAAATATGTTTGTGTTAATGGTAGAAACACATCATAAGGCAGAGGCGTCAATTGCATCAGCCAGTCCTGCAGAAGAGAAGACGATGATATGGCATCAAAAACTAGGCCACATGTCAGAGAAAGGTTTGAAAATTCTCTATGATCAGAAGTTACTCCCTGGGCTTACAAAGGTTACTTTACCTTTTTGTGAGCACTGTGGTACAAGTAAACAACACAGGTTGAAGTTTGGCAAATCAACAACTAAGAGCAAATACATCTTAGACCTGATTCACTCTAATGTTTGGCAAGCACCAGTTAAATCCTTGGGAGGAGCAAGATACTTTGTATCATTCATAGATGACTTCTCTAGGAGATGTTGGGTGTATCCAATTAGAAGGAAGGCAAATGTGATCACAGTCTTTAAAACCTTCAAAGCGCTGGTAGAACTTGAATCTGGAAAGAACATCAAGTGTTCGAGGACTGATAATGGAGGAGAATATACCAGTGATGAATTTGATAACATCTGTCAACATGAATGTATCAAAAGGCAGTTCACAACGTCATACATTTCTCAAAAAAATGGAGTGGCAGAGCGGATGAACAGAACTCTATTGGAAAGAACAAGAGCAATGTTGAAGGCTGCAAGTCTAGGAAAGCCATTCTAGGCAGAAGCAGTCAATACCGCCTATTATGTAATAAATTGATCTCCATCAACTGCAATTGAGCAGTTTAAAGTTTGGCAAATCAACAACTAATAGCAAATGCATCTTAGACCTGATTCACTCTAATGTTTGGCAAGCACCGGTTATATCCTTGGGAGGAGCAAGATACTTTGTATCATTCATAGATAACTTGTCCAGGAGATGTTGGGTGTATCCAATTAGAAGAAAGACAGATGTGATCGCAGCCTTTAAAACCTTCAAAGCGTTGGTAGAACTTGAATCTGGAAAGAACATCAAGTGTTTGAGGATTGATAATGGAGGAGAATATACCAGTGATGAATTTGATAACATCTGTAAACATGAATGTATCAAAAGGCAGTTCACAACGTCATACACTTCATAACAAAATAGAGTGGCAGAGCGGATGAACAAAACTCTATTGAATACAACAAGAGCAATGTTGAAGGCTGCAGGTCTAGGAAAGCCATTCTAGGTAGAAGCAGTCAATACTGCTTGTTATGTAATAAATCGATCTCTATCAATTGCAATTGAGTTGAAGACACCAATGGAGATGTGGACCGAGAAGCCAGCTAATTATTCTCGATTGCATATATTTGGAAGTTATGTGTACGTGATGTACAATACTTAAAAAGTTAGCAAGCTGGATTCAAAATCCAGAAAATGTGTATTCTTACGATATGCTAATGGAGTAGAGGGGTATCGCTTGTGGGATCTCACTGCCCACAAGATAGTCATCAGTAGAGATGCCATATTTGCAGAAGATAAAATACAAATGGAAGAACATAATAGCATTTTAAAAGAGACTACAACAGTCCAAATGGAAAATACTTAGAATCATACTTCTTCTGAAGCTGCACCAGAGCATGAAGAACAAGAACAAATAGAGTCTGACACTCCTGAAGTTCGACGGTCAACTCGTGAAAGAAGACCACCGGCTTGGCACTTAGAATATGTTACTGAAAGCAACATTGCATACTGTCTTCTAACAAAGGATGGAGAGCAATGATCAAGTGGAGCGGTATCGTGCAAGATTGGAGGTGAAAGGATATGCTCAGAAAAAAGAAATAGACTTCAATGAAATATTTTTCCCGGTAGTACGACTTACTATAATCAGAGTAGTCTTGGAGATGTGTGTTATATTTGATCTCCACTTAGAGTAGTTAGATGTGAAAATTGCATTTTTTTATGGAGACCTTGAGAAAAGAAAATCCATTACAAGCTATGTGTTCATAATTTTAGGAGGAGATATAAGCTGGGTCTCTAAACTTCAGACTGTTGTAGCTTTATCCACAACAGAAGTTGAGTACATGATAGCTACACAAGCTTGTAAAGAAGCAATATGGATGAAGAAACTTATGGAGGAGCTCGGGTACAAACAAGAGAATATTCCTTTGTATTGTGATAGTTAGAGTGCCTTGCATATTGCAAGGAATCCAGCGTTTCATTCAAGAACAAAACATATAGATGTCCAGTATCACTTTGTTTGCGAAGTGGTGGAAGATGGAAGTGTAGATTTTCAGAAGGTTCACACAAAGGAAAACCCAGCATATGTTTTGATCAAACTAGTCAACACTGACAAATATATATGGTGCAGATCCTCTTATGGCCTAACTGAAACGTAAGCAGCATGAATATGGCAAGTATAAAAAGGATAGAAGAATCACAAATGATCAAGTGTGAAAATTTGATTAAATCATCAAAGTCTTCAAGTGGGAGAAAGTGAAGCTAGTTGGCACCAATTGGTGCTGCCTAAGTCAACAAAGTGGGCACCAATTCGGTGCCACTTACAGCACCAATTGGTGCTCTTGTCTTTTGCAAGACAAAGGCATGGATGCTTGCCTATAAATAGGCAGTGCATCCAAACCTTAATTGCACCACAAGAGAGAAGAAGAGGAGAGTAAAAAAGGGAAAGTAATCCCACAAAATTATAAGGTATTTGTGAGAGAGTAAGAGAGGTGTTTTCTCCTAATAATAGAGAGATTTTAGTTGTTCTCCTATTAGTAGATAGAGGTTGTAATTCCCACATTACTTAGGTAAAATCTTTCTATACTTGCTGTGGACGTAGCCAAAATTGGATGAACCACGTAAATTTTTGTGTGTTTTATTTCTTATTTTTATTATATCCCTTACTTTTTATCTTGTCGGGTTTGCATATCAATATCCTAACAAATAGGACAGGTTATGCAGATAAAGAAAAGCATTGCATTCAGGCTACTACCAAACATTTCTCGCATTTCTGAAGTGGAATGTGGAAACAAACTGTATCCTACCTTTTAAAGGTTGCAAGTTTGGCAGGACCTCTAGTGGTCTCTGAGTTCCACAGGGTCAGAATCAGCTTGCCTTGCTTATAAGAGAGAGGCAATACCCCTTTTCATGCCAAAAGTTGCCTCATCAAAAGAATATATACACAGATCGAGGGAGAATGGTTTCAATCAACTAGCTGAGAAACCTCATGTTGTTTGCATTCCGTTCCCAGCTCATGGTCATATAACTCCAAGGCTAAATCTAGCAAAACTCCTACATTACAAAGACTTCCACATAACGTTGGATGGCTTACCGGAGAACAATCATAAAAGATTACTCAAATCCAGAGGGTCCAACTCCCTGGATGGCTTGCCGGACTTACGGTTTGAAGCTATACCTGATGGCCTTCCTCGGACAGATTATTCTGATGTCACTCAAGACATCCCTTCTCTAGCTGATTCCACCTCAAAACACTGCTTAGTCGCATTTCGCAATTTACTTTACAGGCTCAATAACAGTACTACCTCTTCCAAAATCCCTCCAGTGACCTTAGTTGTCTATGATGGTTCCATGTCCTTCACTCTTGAAGCTGCTGAAGAATTTGGAATTCCGAAAGTACTCTTCTGGAGTCCTTGTGCCTGTGGTCTTTTAGGCTATACACTGTACCATACTCTGGTAGAAAGAGGCTTGACACCTCCCAAAGGTGTCAAAATTAAAAATCGTTCTTGAACTTCAAAATTTAGATATGGGAAGTACACTAGTTTTCTTATGATTTGCAGATGACAGCTACCTAATCAATGGGTACCTCGAAACTATTATTGACCGGATCCCATGTTTAAACAACATTCATCTGAAGGATCTTCTAAGTTTTATTCGAACTACAGACCCAAATGATATCATGCATGGTCAGCTACTTCATAAGGCAAATATAGAGAGTTTCAAGAGCTAATGGCGTGATTTTGAACACGTTCTACCCGTTCGAACAAGATGTTTTGGATGTTCTCTCCACCATGTTTCCTCCAATTTACATTGTTGGTCCTCTTCAATTGCTTGCTGATCAGATTTCAAATGGTAATATGAAAAATATTGGCTCGTTGGAAAGAATAAAGTGTTATAATAAAGATTTAATTTATTTTTAATATTCATATAATATTAGATTAATTAATTTATAGTAAAGATAAAGTTCATGAAACAAAATGTTTTGCAAAGAAAATTATAAAATTGTTATTATTATGAAATTTATATTGTTTCAAAGTATTGTTCCTTCCGGTTAATCCTTTTTTAAATACTGGACATTTATTAGAGCTATAGAGACTAATATATATTATGCTCTTTCATTTATAAAAGAAAGTAATAATTCTCATAAGTTGAGGTATAAGAGATAAATAGAACTAATATGTAGGTGCTTGTTATAAAACATGTACACTAGACTGACCCGCATGAGAATTATATATAGAGATATCACTTGTGTCTATGAAAAGACTTACGTGATGGTTATGTAAGTGATCTTTAGATTTAAGATCACTAAGTTATCTTATATAAAAAAAATGTTATATTTTGATCTTATTACTTGTTATTTTAATTAAAGTAATGATATGGTAGACATTGAATATAATATGAACTATATAAAAACACTTCAGTGATTAAAAGAGAATTCATCATCCTAGATAATTTTTTTAAAAAAAAGTTAAAAATAAATTTATTTTGATTATTAAAAACAAAATCTATAGTTATTTCATCAGGTTTTATTCATGCCTGTGATATCACATGTAAATCTAGATTTTCAACCTTATCAATTTTTTTTTTTTTAACTAGAAGTGGTTCAAGTTTTGACACGGATACCTGCGGATTTAGATTTTAAAACTATGCTTCCTAATGCATAATTGAATCACGGATAGTTAATTCTTTGACTTTTTTACCTTAATAAAAATTATCAATAAAAAAAAACGAATTCACTTAAAAATTAAAATATAAATAATGAATTATGATTAATAATGATAGTAACAACTTTACGACCCTTCTTTCTTTATATAAAAAAGAAAAATAAACTTAAATAATCATAAAATCTATTTACTGAAAAAGATTATGGTATACAATTTTTTATGTGTTTATGTGTGTATATAATGAAGACAAAATAGACTGAAATATTGTTAAATGTATTTTAAAATGTTATGATTTTTAGAAGATTGATATCTCGATTCAAGCCAGAATTGTGGGGCGTTACTCATGAACGTCAAACATTTTAAAATAATTTATATGATGGTATATCTTTACAATTCATTTGATATCCACATTATTAAATTTATAAACGTCAATTACATACTGTCATGTTATTTAATTATTTCTTACCTTTTGTCTTCGTGTGCTGGACGTTCTAGGTATGCAACTACGTTGTTGACTGTGCTACATTGTGTATAGAATCAATTATTATTTTGTCATGTAAAAAATATTTAAATGTGGTTAAATTTTTTTTTAGCGGAAATGTTTTTTTAATTATATTGAAATTGACCTGACGTGACCTGATCTACTTAGCAGATCTAAAAACAATCCAAATAACCAATAAAAATATGATTCGATTAAAAAAATCAAGATAACATCTTTTTTTAAATATTGAAATGACAATATTATATATAGACCAACTTGAGTTACTTTGCCAAATCCGCTACATAGGTTATGAGACTATCGTAACCTTATAGAAAGAAAATCAATAAAAAAATATTAAACTCAATTCTCAATCAACTCAATATATTGAAGGATGAAAATTAAAAATAAAATTCAACAAAAAAAATAGGCCAAATCAACTCAGATTAACCTATCAAATCGGGGTTATAAGACCAGGTCAACTCTATAGAAAGCAAATTGAAACAATTTATGAAGCTCAAATCTCAATGAACCTAATGTTGAAGGTGACCAGGATCATGAGATCAAGATAACCTAATAAAATAAAAACTAAAACAAATTATCAAGCCTAATTCTTAATCAACTCAATATTAAATGATGAAATTGAAAAATAAATAAACTAAAAAAACGATAAAAAAACCCGAGTCAACGGCTTAACCCACGACCCGAGTTATCAGACCATAATAACCCCATAAAAAACAAATAAAAAATAATAATTATGAAGCATAATTTTCAATCAATCTAATATTAAAGGATTGAATTTAAAAAAAATAATTAAAAGATAAAAAATAATTTGAGTCAACCTGATTAACTTACCAAACTTGAATGAGAAGACAAGATTAACTCTAAAAAACCTATAAAAAAATTATAAATTTTAATTTATAATCAAATAATAATATAGGATGAAGTTGTGAAAATAATTAATTAAAATAAAAAAAAAATGAATTCGACACGGGTAGCTATCAAATTTTTTTTTTAAGGATTTCGTTGGACAAATAATAAATGCACTGGACACTTAGATCCTACAATCGTGGTTGTATAGATTTATTTTTATGAATTGATCATACCGAGAATAATTCATTTTTCGAAGAATAAAATATAAAATTAAATAGCCATTGAATTAAAACCCTGGAGGCCCGGAACTCTTAATATTTTAAATAAAATAATAAAGATGTATGATCTTCGTTATCCCACGATATCTGGTCACATAGGCGGCACCGCCGGAAGAAACCGATCACGTATATTCAATATTAAGGACAATACTTTACTCAGCCCTTTTGCTGTCCTGTTATTGGTTGATCAACTAATATATTAAAGGAAACTGCTATTAAAGGACAACCAATCATCACCACTTGATAATTTTGTTATTTATCTCCTTGTTTTTTTTTTTTTAATGGACTAGATGAGTGAATAATGATATGCTCCTTGATAACATCACCTTTATATATATAAAAAATATATAATTCTAATAGATTGATCAGGGATTTCATTTTATTTTTTAATTTTTGTAGATTCAAATTGGATTATTTAAATAAATCATAAAAATACATCTTTTGAAAAAACAGATTTATAAAAAACAATTAGTTTAAAGTGACATAAATGCTGATAGAAGGATCTCCTTTTCTTATTGTAGAACTATTGACCGAAAAAAATATATTTTTACTTTTCAATATATAGCACTTTGCCATGAATATATTTTTACAATCACTAATTTACAATAAATTATTCCACATTCATCTAATTTACAATAAATATTTAATATAAAAAAAGATATAGTGTGTGTAT
>Ga0325403_1003475_pt1 | contig 14387 bp, 7 predicted proteins | sample PopdelMetagenome_19_FD_205665 | JGI IMG/M metagenome (GOLD analysis project Ga0325403, IMG submission 205665) | Populus deltoides microbial communities from Bellville, Georgia, United States - Xylem-PdKOR-R4 | ecosystem: Host-associated > Plants > Phyllosphere > Stem > Wood/Secondary xylem...
ATCAAATTTGGTCCTCAAACTTTTGATTGCTATATATATTTTGTTTTGAATATTTATTTTTCAATTTCATCTCTTAAAATTTAATTTTTATATTAACTTTGATCCTCATTTTTATAATTGTTATTTGTTTTTTCCTTATCATTTTTTTATTGAAATTTTTTATCTATCAAATTTGATCCTTATTCTTTTGATTGTTACTTATTTTATTTGAAATAATTTATGAAATGTTAATTATTATTATTTTAATTTCTTCATCTTTCATTTTTTTTATTTTTTAGATTTGATCTCTATTATTTTGATTATTATTTATTTTATTTGAGATAATTTATGAAATTATATTTTTTTTCAATTTCATTCTCATTCAACTTTTTAATTTGTAAGATTTGTTCCTCATTATTTTAATAAACTTGAGAAAAATAAAACATTAATAAGTTATTTTCCAACTCATTTTCCATGACATAACCAAACACTGGAAAGTGTTTTCCAACTTATTTTCATTACACTACCAAACATCAGAAAATAATTCACATTCCCGGAATTCACTTTTCAAAAGGAAACTACTTTCCAGCAAACAAACGGGGCAGAACATAAACATTTTATTCCAATCTCATAATCCTTTTTCATTCCCCAAGTATAAATTTTTAATTTATTGGTTTTTTATAATATTTACCTTACTGTCCATGTGGATTTTACTAGGGAGAAATCTCCTACATCCGTATTTATGAGAGAGAGATTGTTATGCTTAGAGTGTTAGCTCTCTATTCTGTGACTTATGTAGTTATTATGTCTAACGGATAACAACTCCAAAATAAAAAGCATAGCTTACTATTTATAGAAAAATCTAAAAAATCCAATAAATTAAAAAAATATCAATTTTCGGCCTGAATAATATCGATATATTAATTCAGGATAATTTTATAAATTAACTCAATCAAGTCCTTGATTTTTTTAGGTCTAGAAATATAATCCCTAAATTAATTATATTATAGTCCTTAATTTATAAAATATATTTTAATCAAGTCATACTTAATTAAATCATCCTAATTTAATTTTTGACTAGTGGTTCTTCATGTGTGACTCATTAGATTCCTAATATGTTGGCCCAAATATAAATTATAATTATAATTAAATAGAATTAAATAAAATAAATAATTGATTAATTTGTATTTAAAGATCTGGTACATCGTCTAACAATGTGTCATGATCCCTCAAACATTAGAAAAATTATTAATGATTTGACTTAACATTTCAATGATCAGTTTCTCAATGTAATTAATATCATTCCATCAATAATATTCTGATTTAACATTAAAGTATAAAATATATCTCTCATGTTAAATCATGTTTATTCTCTACATAATATTAACTGATCATTTGAATAATATTTGAAACTATTTTCAAATGTCATTCCACATTGACCAATGATTTCTCAATCACTACTATTTGAGAACAGATATAACATTTTTCTAATTTACCTAAGGTAATAAATCCTCTCTTGATGACTTAAGTACCTTCATATAGTTCATGTTATACCTAATATTTTTCCTTTTGTTACCTTGATAAAGATAACATGTAATATGATCAAAGCATGACATTCTCTATATAAGATAACTTAATAATTAAGTATAAGGATTATTTACATAATTATCACGTGAGCCTTTTCATAGAAATAAGTGATTTTTTCATATCAAATTCTCACGCGAATCAATTTAGTGTACATTTCTTATAACAAACACCTACATATTAGTTCTAGATATCCCTTATACCTCAGCTTATAAGAACAATTGCTTCCTTTCATAAAAAATATCATAATATGTATCAGTCTTTACAGTTTTAATAAATATTTGGTATTTAAGAGAGCATTGACCATAAACATTTTAAGAACAATTTTTTTGATGCAATAGAAATTCCATAATTATAATAACTTTAAAATTTTATTTGCAAAATATTTTTGTCCCATGAAATTTATCTTTACTCTAGATTCATAAATTAAATATTAAATTCATTAATCTAATATTATATGAATATTAAAGATAAATTAATCCTTTATTAATAATAAATATGTATTTACATGAATATAATAATGCACATGTAATCGATCGATTAGCTACAAGGTATATTAAACTAACATGGAAATAGTCTTGGATGTTTTGTCATCATTTTAGACTCCTATTCCCAAGTCTTTTCTTCAATTTGGAAGCTTTTTCACAACGCTTTCATCAAAAGAACTTTCTTATTTCTCAATTCTTTTACATTTCGGTCCAAGATTCTTACAGGCCAAACTTTTATAATTAAATCCTCTTGAATTTCTTTAGGAACTTGCAATAACACCCTTGCGAGATCTAATTCTGTTTTTCAAAGTAATGATACATAGAACACGCCATATACTCACCTAAGATATGGGGGTAACTCCATGAGGTAAGCAATAAAGCCTATTCTTTCAATAACTTCAAAAGTACCAATATACCTTGGTGCCAATTTGCTTTTCATTCTAAAATGAATTATGTTTTTTGAAGGTGCAACTTTTAAAAATACTTAATCTTCTACTTCAAATTAAAATGACCTTCTTTGGTTATCCTCATAACTCTTTTATCTATTTTGAGCTTCTTTTATCCTTTCTCTGATTAGTTTTACTTTATTAGTAGTCAGCTTCTCCTATTCTAGCCCAAAAAGCTTCCTTTCACCAACTTCATCCGAGCATATGGGAGTGCGATACTTCTTTCCATACAGAGCTTCATAAGGTGTCATACCAATAGTAGATGATAGTTATTATTATACATAAATTTCATTAATGGTAGATAATCCTCCCAACATTCTCCAAACTCTAAAAGGCAAACTTTAATAGATTTTCCAAATTTTGAATTATTCTCTTGGACTGCTTGTTATGAAAAGTAGTGCTTAAGTTTAACTTTGTGCCCACGGTATGTTGTATACTCGGCCATAACTTAGAGGTAAATCGTGGATCTCTATCTAAAACTATTGATCCTGGAACACCATCAAGTCTAACCACTTTATTCACATACATTATGGCCAGTTTATCCACATAATCATATATATATTGGTAGGAATAAGGTAGATTTTGTTAATCAATCCACAATCATCGACATGATCAAAAGATTGATGTCTTATCCTATGTGTAGAAGTGTCAAAGTAATAAATAACCCGACAAGACCGGGGTCGAACTACATGAAGGTCAACTATATAAATTATAAATAATAAATAAAAAGGAGTCGAAGAGAACATTTGAGATGTGATATTGATGTGAATATTAATCAAAGATAAAAGCAATTGTCAAGGTTAGAGGATCCACTAATAGTATTAGAAATAAGTATAGTATAAACTCTTTTTATTAATCAACTGGAAACCACACACAAAGAAGGTTCCAATTGGATGATTTATCATTAATAGTTCATTATAAATTTTTAACATGATCGTATTAATTATCTTATTTTAGTAACACCATACTTTTAAATATTGTTAGGAATTCATGATGTTAACTTATGTTAACAACAAATCAAGTTCCTTTCATAGCACATGTGTCGATTATACCATACAGTAGGCTAAGAAAGTGCTACGTATTTGTTGTACCAAGGGTTGTACAACACAAATCTAGATTAATTATTTAACAAGTAAGGTATTAAGAATTAGTAAGATAAAAAGATAAGACATGTTAATAACAAACTTTCTTGGATATAAATATTGAAGTCTATGTTGAGTTTATATTATACCTATTCTAACATCATTAGTAAAACCTTTTCACCTTGATATAATAAACTTAGCTAAACATTGTGAAGAAGAGAAACATAAATAAACTAGATAAGAACATAGTTATGATGAAAAGCATAAACAAGAGATTAACAAAAGTAAAACTTAAACATTACAGAAATACAAAGAAAGAAAGAAAGAAAGAAAGAATATGATCTTGATATGAAAACCAAGATGTCTAAATGTATGGAAAATGCTTTCTTTTATAGGTTAAAATTCGGAACTATTGATTTGATGACTAATTATTGAGTGGGTGGCCACCTCTTGACTTGGTGATAACCATTATCTTCTTGTCTAAACAAAACATCATTACTAACATCGGAATTTGAACAAATAGGCTTCATGAAAGTTTTGGGCATTTGTCTCAGCTTTCTAACAAGACAAAAATGAGCTCATTTAGACTTCTAGAACTGGGCTGCAAGATAGATTCCGACTTTTCTTTTGTTGCTATAATTTGAACTTGAAAACGGCCTTTTTGAATCTTGGACTCTTCATGAAAGTTTTAGGCCTATGTCTTAGCTTTCCATCCATATACTCCATACCTAAATCAAGTTCTACATCTCTATTTATTATCCAATAACCGAATAGTGTTCCAGTTTGAATTGAACCAACATCCCTTCTTTAAGCTTAGGCCTCTCTTTGTCTTTTCACTTTCAATAGTTAAACACATCAATCAATCCTTTAAATTGTGAGGTATGCTTGCATTCAAAATGAGCATTTACCATAAATTAAAGATATCTTATGTTATCAGACTTGTTATTATAAAACATACTCAAGTTAGAGAATTTAATTATACTTTAAGTGTAATATAATGATATAAAACCTTGATAAAAATGCACTTTTAAGTACTAATCAATCACTCAAATCATATCATTACCCTTCTGACTCTTAGTAATCTAGACACAAAGTCTATGGTGATATTCTCTTATTTCCATTTTAGAATCGAAAGAGGTTGCAGTGGTCATGTAGGTCGTTGATGCTCCAAATTTACTTGCTAATATACTACACATTTTACCACATATTCAACTATTTCCCTTTTCATCTTAGGCCATCAATATTACTCTTTCAAGTCCATGTATATCTTAGTGCTTCTGGGATGAATTGCAAGTTTGGACTTATGTGCCCTATTAAGGACTCCTCTTTTAAAAGTCTTGTCATCTAGTAAGCAAATTCTTTTATCTAATGCCAACATCCTATTTTTTAATATCCTAAAAGGTGTATTTTGTTATAACCCCGTTCTTTTTCTTATCTCCTTTAACTTATCATCTTTTCTCTAAGCTTCCAAAATATTTTCTCTCAAAACAGGTTGTACTACCAATTTTGCCAATAACAACCCTTCAACTCCCGTCATTAAATGTGCGCCTAAATTAGTCAATTCAAAAAGTTCCATCTTATCCCTGACTAATAAACCACCAATCAATGTTTTATTCTTTTGACTTAGGGTGAGCTACCATATTTTCTTTTCCCAAATGATAATGAATAATACAATCATAATCTTTCATTAATTCTAACCATCTTCCCTACCTTATATTTAACTCTTTTTACGACATTAAATACTTTAAACTCTTATGATCAGTGAAAATTTTTATTGAAGTCCTATACAGATAACATCTTTATATTCTCAAAGAAAACACCACAATTCCTAGCTCTAAGTTATATACAAGGTAGTTTAGTTCATGTGGCTTTAACTGTCTAGACGCATAGGCAATTACCTTGCCATGATGTATAAGTACACAACCCAGGCCTTTCTTAGAAGCATCATTGTAGACCACAAATCCTTCTTAACCTTTTAGAAGTGCCAATACTAGGGTTAATCTCTTTTTCAACTCCTGGAAGCTCTCTTCACAATCCCTTGACCATTCAAACTTGACTTTTTTCCTAGTTAAGTTTGTCATTAGAGAGAGGATGGGATTGAATGGCCTACATTGTTCAAAACTGAAACTTATGATCTTCGCGAGTAAACATACAAATATATGCATGTGTACATAACTTCATTACTAAATTTAGTTTTTTATTTTTAATTTAGCCATTTAGTTTCTTGTCATTTCTTTTCCTCTTGATTGTTTTGGGCTTTTGTCTTTATGTAAAATGGCCATGGAAAGATAGAAATTAAACAGGTATAGTTTACAGAATGTTTAAAGCTAGTTATAAAACTTGTGTACGATGCTGCTAATAGAGTTACAAGAACAATCCATTTGAGCTCATGTCAGTGTAGTATATATTAAGATACTCGAATAGATGCACAGCTCTCCTCCTAGTTATTTCCCAACATATTGTTTATTTTAGGTTTGTTAATTTTTAGTTAATACAATCCTATGTATATAATTGTATTGTATTGTATTTTTAAGTTATTTAAACCATGTATGAATTTTTATTTGAACTATGTATTTTAAGGTATTTTGACTTTTGTATTGTTTATTTCACTTTTATTTTAATTGTGTTATATTATTATTTACTACTTGACTAAAATTGTCAATATATAATTAGTTAAAATATTTTATTTATGATTTTATGATTCGAGTTTATGATCCGAGTTTATATTTTATATTTTGTGTCGTGTCAAATAAGTGTTTTTGACAACTTTGCCTAAACTCCTCTCAAGTGTTCTTGTATTGTGCTCTTCTCGATGTTAGAAGAAACGTTGTATCATCTTCTTATTGGTGCGGTGTACATTGGTGGTCCAGTTTGACGCCGGTGGACCTTTTTTTTTTTTTTCCTTCTTCTCTTTCTCCTCCCCTAAAAATTACAGTTTGCTTCTTTTGGGGGTTGACATTTCAACTTGATCCCTTATTCTTTTGATTTTTAAGTTTTGATTTTAGCTCTTTTATAGAAGTTTTATTTGTTTTCAATTTCATCATTCAATCCCAATTTACCAAATATTATATTCTCCAATGTGGTCCTCATTCTTTGGATTTCTAATTTTTATCCTTGGTCCTTTTGTAAAACTTTTAATGATTTTTGAATTTATCCTTGAATTCAAATTGATGGTATTATATTTTCTAATTTACTCCTCATTGTTTTGATTTTTGATTTTTTTTGCCCTTTTGTAAAGCTTATTATTCTTTTCGATTTCACCCTTTAATTACAACATTATTTTTATTTTTTATGTTAATTTCGATTCTCATTCTTTTTTATTTATTTTTGTCTTTTAAATATATTTCTTTTTTTTTTCAATTTCACCTTTTAATTAAATATAAAATTTATTTTGTATTTTAATTTTGATCCTCATTCTTTTAATTGCTATTTCTTAATTTTTTATTTTATCTTCAACATATGATTGATTGAGAATTGAACTTCATGATTTTTTCAGATTAGATACTTTGAGTATAATGACTCGGGTTACTACTTTAAAAAAAAAACTTATAATCCTTTTTATTTTTTTTTTGAGTTATTTAAATCTCATAATTTGTACTGATGGTTTAATAATATATAGAATAAAATAATTTTTTTTTATCTTCATTATGGTGGTTGTACTAATTCCTAGATATCTTAGATTTAGAGGTAACTTTTATAAATTTTAATATGATTGTGCGTGCGAGAGGGTGTGTTTGATCGAGACTTCTCTTAAAATTCTTAAAGGTTTATGAAGACTAGAATAGCTTAGTAAGGGTAATTGAGAAGAATTCAAACTTGATGGGGGCATTGAGACAGAACAAAGTTGTTTTAGGGGGGAATTGAAATTTGCCCTAATTAAGATACCCTAAATTAAACTTAACCAACCGAATAACCAGATAATCGGCAACGCTTTTGCCGAAAGCGACCCTCAAATTGGAAAATTTAGAACGACAAAGCGACAGTCTAAAGTAAAGCGGAACAGCAAATTAGGAGGAGCCGCCGGGGTCTTTCTCTTGAAGCTTTCATTAATGCCAAATCCAACACCTCCTCCTCCAATCCTGCCCTTATAAGTAAGTATGTTAATAATTTTTTTTATTTAAATTAAACGGGTGTGTTTTGTTCTGTATTCTTATTGAAAATGGTTGATTAAGTTCCCAGCTTTAGTGGGTTTGCTTGATTTTTTTTTCTCATTCAGTGATAACCGAGAGAATTTGAAGATGTTGAACTTATACTTGGTAATGTGGTAGCTCATGATTTTGGAAATTTTTTTATGAAATATGAGAGGATTTGCTTCTTTTTTTTACATTATTTTTTCTCTGTTTTGTATTAGAGAAGCGAAGGGAGTTTTATGAGAATGCTAAGTACGTGAGCAAGTTTAAGAAGAAGCTGAAGCAGCAAAATCAGCCAGATGAGCTTTCCTCAGCTGTTAGATCCTCAGGTGTGTGAGAATTTCGTTTGTTTGTTTAGCACTCTGCAATTATATTGTTTGTTTAGATGAATACAATTCTTGCAAAATCTGTTGATGAGTATTTCATCTTTGAAACTGTGTTTTTCATATAATATCGCCGCATGATTATAGAGCAGCAATCTGGGCTCGTGTCCTATATTGAAAATTGAGATTTATACATTATAAGCTTCTTTTGGCTTTGCGTGAGTTGGTGAGAAATAAGTCTTTGTTGATTAGAATGCAACCCTAACGGGTTCTGGAAAATGAAATTTTTCTGTCAAGTTTTTGTTGTAGATTTGCATTCAAGATTAACATGAATGTTGAATTTGAACTAGACATTTACAGTTTCAATCGCTGCTTCAGGCTGAGATAGAAAATGGATAAGGCAGTAAGATGATAAAAAAGAATGAGAGGGGCAAGAATACTTTGAAAGAATTTATGAGAAATGGTGTGAAGAGGAAGAGAGGGCAAGGATTGAAAGAGAGGTGATTCTAAAAGCAAAGAAGGAAGAAAGAGAGAATGCTGAATCCTGTAGAAAAGCTGCGAGGAAGAAGACGTTCAAGAATTCCTGTCATGGTCAGCTTGTTTTGAAGTACTGGATTGAGCATCTCTCGCAGACAGTTCAAGGTTCCATTGGAAAATCAATTAACAAAGATTTATGGTTTAGAACCGAAATGTATTCCAGTTTTTCCATGGCCACTTGTACCATCCTTGCTCACTTGAGTAAATAACCGGTTAAGTTTCTGAGTAATTGGTGTTATTGCTTGAGATGTTGCATTTTGGATTGTTGAAAGAGCTTTGATAGTGTAATGAAAAACAATTTTGATGTTCATACTGGAGGCATGTTAATAAGATAGTGTAATGAAAAACAATTTTACAATAAAGTTCACATGTTACAATAAAAATATTACCAGATAGTTTCCGTTATAATTAAAACTGGAAGGAAATTTAGATTCTTATGATCGAATCTCAAAGCAAAAATAGTGTCAGAATTCCCATGATTCATCGTGGTCTTATCTCAAAGAAAGAGTGAAATTGTAGTAAACTAAAGTATATTAGGCATTATTTAGCCATGTACCGGCACTAGAATCCAACATTTATGACATCTTTGATTACAAATTACAGTATAACTAAACTAACCAGATATGTAGATCCAAAATCTTCAGCCCTCCCCGTGAAAGCAAGATTCAGATGACGAACTCACGCCGAAAAAGAATCGAAGAAGACTCAGACTACGAGGAACCTGGCCAAAGATTCAAAGAGAACCTTTTCAAGCGATGCGATGCAACACCAAAGTTCGCCGAGGAGGTTGAATACAAATAGCCATAAGGGCAAGAGCAATGACCAGTGCCATGACAAGTCCCATGAAATCGAAATCAAGGCCATGGTCTGCATGCAATTCAGTGCAAACAACTTTCCCCATGTTCGACAGTGTGGACACAATCCTGAATCCTATATTCTCTACGCAGATAGAAAGAAACCCAGATGCAAGAAATATACAGTGGCTTTTCCTTTCCTTTTCTTTTTCTATGTCATGATAATTGAAAAGTATTGGTCGAGGTTTGTTTTTTTTTACTATCAAAGTCAAGTCGACGTATAAAATGTTGACAGAAGCTGCCTTTATTTAATGTTAGGTATCTCCCAAGAAAATTCGAAGGATGGCCATTAGAGTCCAGCAATTCAAACTGTAACCACCCCCAGCGTATTTTTCAAGCTGAATCATTCAAATGCTTGGTTTAAAATATAAAATGGACCAGATGTTGCAAAATCCTGTCATTTTTTTTATTTTAAGCTTTCAATAAATCATGGGATCGGTTTATCTCACATTCGAGTTAACCCAATTCACTGCTTCAAATTAACTCACGAGACAGATTTTTTTTAATTAATTGAAAATTCAATAATAATATTAATATAATATTTTCACATATATATGTGCGTGAACTATAAAGAACTCTAGATGGCTTATTAGCTTGAGATGTAAGATAATGGCCTCTAAAACCACGGAGATAACATTGAGCTATTATAGGATGTTGGAGATGGTATTTCTGCGTATTTTCATAGGTTTATAAAATAAATATATTTAATAGTATTATAATTGTGAATCAGTGCTAGATAAATAATAAAAATTAAAAGTATGATTGAGTTAATATTTTATGACAAAAAAAAAAGTTGTATTGGAAATCAAAAACTTAAAGACTGAACAAAATGATTTGTAGCAATCCACAGTGTTTTGTGAGGAAAGATACAGTACTTTCCCCACATGATTTAACTTTTCTGTTAATAAAAAGAAAAAAAAATTATAAAGCTAAATTCTCAACCAACTTAATATTAAAAAAATCGATAAAAATAATTTTGGAAAGAAAAAACCTTTAAATTATAAGAGAAAAAATAATATTTCTAATACACATTATTATATTAACACATGTGGGTGGGCGTGGACACATCTAAACCACAAAATATTGTTTTTTTCAAGATGCTTGTTGATTCGTATTATTCCCTCTCTACTGAAAAGGATTTGACCTTGAATAATCATCGTGCTTGGATGTTGACTCACTTTGAAAAGATATATTGACCTTGTTTTTGTGATTTTGATCTTTTTTTAAATTGTAAACAACTAGATCGCAAATAATCTATTTTTTTATACTATGCTATAAGTCTAGATGGAATTACGACACTAATGAATTAACATAGAAACTAAAAATTAAAAGGATATAATCTGATTTTAGAACCTTACTCTGATACTAACTAATGTGAACCCCTATGACAGCAATCTTGAAACCCACAATGAAGTAGATAATCAACCCAAGAAAGTTGAAATTCAAGTTTGGATAGAAACTTTTACCTAGAGATAACTCTGTACCTAAAAACCAAAGGTGTTGGAAAAGAGCTTGGACCTTTTGTTTATAGTGAAATAAAAACCCAAAGTATGTAATATGTCACAAGATCAAAATTATACATTGATAAGTCAATTGTTGATATTTGTTCCAACAAAGAAAAAATTATTGCATAATGCAAAGTACAAGTTATTCAAAACATCATAGGTGGTGATTTTTTTAACAAAAAAAAAAAAACAATATATAGTCCTAAATAACCTTAGTGGACCCTTATTGGGTTGGAAACCAATGGGCCTAAGCTAAGAATTAACTAACACAAGTCTAATGCCTAAAACAGTCTTAAAACATTGGTTTTAGGCCAAAACAAACTCAAACTAAAACACAAGTTCTAAATTAAATGTAAATATCCAAATAAAAAAAATAAAAATTTAAAATAATTAAGAGTAATACAAATAAATAATTCATCCTAAAAGTATCATGTCATTAAACACTTCAACCCTTCTTTCTTGTGTAGCTAAGATAAATAAAGAATTCTTGTAAGAAAATGATTTTAGAATATTAAGGAATAATTACTACACTTGAAAACTATGTTGTTGGTCATTAAAGATTCATGAAGAAATAGAAAACTTCCAAAAATAAGCTTTTAAAAGTCCTTGTATTATTAAAAAAAGAATCTTCTTCAAAGAGGAAGTCCACAAGTGAAAGGAAAAAATAACAAAATTTGTGTTACATATACTAACCTGTATTACTAGACCTTTTCGAATTTTGATTGATCTAAAATGTTAATATAATGTAGAAAAATATGTCTTGAAAGTTTTAGTATAATTTCAGTTTGATTCAATGGTTGGATTGAAAGTTATATTCAATAGAGTAAAATTTAACAATAGATATAATTTTTCTAGAATTTGAATTTCCCTGTTCAACCTTTTCTTAGATCGTATAAGTATTATTATTATTATTATATTTTTCATGATTGTAATATGGCTATAGTTGAATAAAATATAGATGTATATTTCATGATTGTATATTTGTACCACTTTTGGTATTATTAAAATATAATTTTTTTATTCTTACAAAAAGGTTTAATTAGATATATAAAAATAAAGTAAGTGTTAGGACTATTAATGTACAAAAAGGTTTAGTAACTTGTTTACTTTCACGTAGCAACCAATGTTATTAGACAGGAGAAAACTACAATTTATAATAGTGGAGGACAAACCTCATTCCTATATTCTCTTGTAATTGCCTCACTTCTCTCTCTTTCTCCCTATTTTTCTATCTCTCATTTTTATAGGCTACACAATTGCCACCACCGTTGTTTTAGCTTGGCTCTCTCATTTTTTTTGGCACTACTATTGTTGCTCATGTTTCTACTATTAACACAACCTTTTATAGGCTTCAAATGACATTTCTTTTCCGGGCAAACTTTTTGCCTTCATTGTCAAACTTAGTGACACGACCAAAAAGTTGATGTCTTCTTTCAAATATAGGAATGTCGAAGTAATAAATAACTCGGTAAGACCGGGGTCAAACCACAGGGAGGTTAACTATATAAACTACAAATAAAGAAATAGATAATAACAGAAAGGAGTTGAAGAGAGCTTTGAGATGTGATATTGATATAAGGATTAAATAAGGATAAAATAAGTGTTAAGGTTAGAGGATCCAGTAATAGTATTTCAAACAAGTATAGTATAAACTCCTGTTATTACTCAACTGGAAACCACACACAAAGGAGGTACCGATCGGATTATAAATTGTTAAGCATGATTACATTAGTTATCTTATTCGAATAATGCTAATACTTGTAAATTTTGTTAGGTATTTATGATTATAACTTATGTTAACAAAAAATCAAGTTCCTTTCATAGCACAGGTGTCGGTTATACCATACGGTTGGGCTATGAAAGTGCCAAGTATTTGTTGTACCAAGGGTTATACAACATAAATCTAGATTAACCATTTAACAAGCAAAGTATTAAAAGTGAACAAGATAACAAATACAAAACATGATATTATCAAACATTAAAGTCCATGTTGAGTTTATACTATACTTATTCTTACACCATTAGTGTAACATTTTCACCTTGACACAATAAACTTAGCTAAACTTAATGAAAGAGAGAAACATAAATAAACAAGATAAGAACATAAATAATATATAAGTTAACTAAGTAAAGGAAATGAAATGAAAAGCATAAACAAGAGATTAATATAAACAAACTTAAGCATTACAAAAATATAAAGAGAGAGAGGAAGAACATGATCTTGATCTGAAAATCAAGATGCCTAAATGCATGGCAAATGCTTGTTTTTATAGGCCAAAATTTGGAGCTATTGATTTGATGACTAATTGTTGATTGGGTGGCCACATCTTGACTTAGTGACAATCCTTATCTTCTTGTCTGAACAAAACGTCATTGCTAACGTCAGAATTTGAACAGATTGTCTTCATGAAAGTTCTAGGAAATTGTCTCAGCTTTCTAACCAAAAAATAATCGGTGCATTTGGACTTCTACAACTCGAGATATGGGCTAAAAACTGAACAGTGTCTGGGTTGTAGGATAAATTCGGACTTCTCTTTTGATGCTAAGATTTGGACTTCCAAAAGACAGAATTGAGTCTTGGACTCCCATGAATGTTTTAGGCTTATGTCTTAGCTTTCTATCCATATAAACCAAACTGAAATCCAAGATCTATAGCTCCAGATATGACCTAATGACTGAATAGTGTTCCAGTTTGGACTGAACTAACATCTCTTTTCTAAGTTTAGACCTCTCTTTGTCTTCTCAATTTCAATAGTTAAACTCATCAATCAATCCTTTCATTTATGTGATAGGCCTGCATTTAAGATGAACATTTACCATAAAATAAAGGTATCTTATAACATTAAACATGATATTATAAAACATGCTCTAGTTAAGGAGTTATTGATACTTCAAGTGCAAAATGATGATATAAAACCTTGATATAAATGCACTTTTAAGTACTAATCACTTAGGCACTAAAAGTTGCAGCTAACCTGACCTTTGTAAATGGTGCACATGTTGCCTTTCCTGTTCAATAATTGTGCCTTCTTCTTAACCATAAATGGTGGGCTTTGTCTCCACCATTCAACATCGATAAACACTTCATTATATAAATACCAATGGAGTCATGTTTTAAAAAAATTATTACAATGGATATTTAATTGATGAGATCCTAAAAAATTCAAGTAGCTTAGGAGCAAGACTTATATGTTGAATAATCAGTTAATCACTTGGTTCTAGCAATCTGATCCATTCTATCTAGTCAAGGTTGCTAGTAACCTATAAAAGGTCTTTTTTGATAGATTTAAGGACTCTCGTATGCTTAAGTATCTTTTTAATTTTAATTTTAATTTTAATATTGTTGATTTCTTTGATTTATAGAGGATGTTGTGATGCATGCATGTCCTTGAATATGAAAATATAGTTTAATATATGCATGGTTCATTATGTACAAGGAGGAAGAAAATGCATGTTATA
>Ga0325403_1003477_pt1 | contig 14385 bp, 6 predicted proteins | sample PopdelMetagenome_19_FD_205665 | JGI IMG/M metagenome (GOLD analysis project Ga0325403, IMG submission 205665) | Populus deltoides microbial communities from Bellville, Georgia, United States - Xylem-PdKOR-R4 | ecosystem: Host-associated > Plants > Phyllosphere > Stem > Wood/Secondary xylem...
TAAATAAACATATGTCCTAAAAAATATTATGCAAGGCCAAACACATTAACAATATTATTTAAAAATAAATATTTTTTTATTTTAAAAAATAAAGCTCATTTGTACAAAACATGAAAAAAAATATAGAATAATATCCGGGGAAATCAAACACAAACAAAGCAATTCAAAAAATCCATGCAAAGACCGTGACCTAGGCTATGCAAAGATCGTGCAAAGTTGAATCCCTAGCAAATGATCAAATGTCGAAAGATAAAACAAAAAAAATCAATAACACAAAAAGATAAAAAAAAAGGTGAAAAAAAACCATTAATTAGAAGGCGAATAAGAATTTTCAATTGAACGTTGAATTGAATTGAAAAACAGCTTTAGCAAAAGGAAAAATAAATCAAGAGAAGAAGGGTCAACCTAGGAAAAAAAAACTTTAATTGAAAGATGAAATTAAAAGTAAAAAACCTTCAATAAAAAGGACGGGGGAAAATTAAAAATTAAAAAAAATAAGAATTGAAATGAAAACAAAAATAAAAGAAAATTTAATTGAAGGATTAAATTGAAAAATAAAAACTTCTATAAAAAGAATAAGAACAAAATAAGAAATTAAAAAAACAAGAACTGAAATAAAAAAAATAAAACATGAGAAATCATAATTGAATGACTAAATTAAAAACAAAAAAAATTATAACAAAAATAATAACAAAATGGTAAATTAGAAGAAGGAGAACCAGAATTGAAAACAAAAAATAAAGAGAACAATTGTGTATTTGACCATTTAAGAGAAAGCAAAGAAGAGGGGGAACATACGACCATTGGCAATAATTTGACAGCTATACATTGCCACGTGCCAAACCATGTGGAAAAGAACATGGTGGCACATTTAGAGAGACGGTGAAAGATTATATTTGGCCATTAAATAGTATCACACGTGCCATTTAAAAAGTACAGACAGCACGCACTTATGAGCACATATTACACACATGCTAATAGCTTTTGTGATTTAAATATTAAAAGATAACGTGAAAATACCAACACCTCATATGACCCTTTCAAAAGACAACGTAAAAATACCAGCACCCCCAATGACCCTGTAATTTCAAAAATTACATACTTCCAATGCACATAAATGATGGAAAAACCAAAACAACCATTGTCTAACGGCTCGATATTTTTTTATTCTAGGAGCAAAGAAATATTTTTTATTGTTAAGAAACTTTATAAAAATCAAGAAAATATCAGGTCAACTACTCTATATTTTATTGATCCTGAAAATAAAAACATATTTGTAGTTAAAAAAAATTAGAAAAGACACCATTACTCTCGAATAATATTTCAAAGACCAATATACTAACGAAAAAGATGAAATCACCCTGGCCCCCAGACTTAATTTTTTTTTTTTTTTCACTCTTGCTACACTGAAACTCCTACGCACTTCAGAGTTTCTGTTATTAGTTATATTGAATTGGAATTTTTCCACATTTATTTATTCGGGTATATCATATACTTCTATGAACATGAGGAACTCTGTCAATTAACTTGTAGTCGGAGGAGTGATGTATTAATCATGTCATCCATTTCTAGGACATCTCAAATTCAACCTTCGTCCTTGTAGCGAAAAAGAAAACAATAGGAATTCTACGACACATTGCAAATTCTTCGATTAAATTTCAAAAACGTTCGAAAGTGCTAACCACCAACTCTTGTGTTTTTGGTTTTTTTGTTGTAGCATTGCCTTTGGTAAACGATTGACATTAAAGAACAATTAAACCATAATTTGATTTCATATTAGATCAGAATGCAGGCCGAAGGATGAAGTCTCTCCGAGTGTGCGTGCGTGCGTGTTTTTAGTCATCTAAAATTATTGCTCGAACTGTTTATATTACATTGGAAAAGGAAGGGGGAAATGGGCCGATTTCATCAACAACAAGCATTCTTTTCCATTGCTGAGTCATTTTAAGTTTATAAAACGATATGTTTACAATCATCTCAAAATCAATCAACAAATCATTTCTCTATAAAACCTGATTCAAACAACCATCATGTACAGAAAGAGCACCAAACAAGAAGCATCATAGAAGCCCTCCCACCCCCCTCCCCTAAATGATTCACATATATGCAGTGAGTTGTCCACGTTCTCAGCCCTAGTGTTCATACCAGATGACTTCACAGTTTCATCTAGAACCCAATCAGCAAAGCTTACGCCAAGCTGAAGCATGAAAATAGTTTTATGTTGTTTTAGTATCAGTACCTTCTGAAACTCTCTTAGATTTTACTGGTATGCTGTTGCTGGCATCATCTTCAAGATCGCTAAAAGAGATGTCTTCTTCATTCCCCACAGGAATTATGGTCTTGTAACCACCCAAGTCAGAATCTTCCTCATTTAGCCAGTCATCCTCGTCCTCTTCATAGTTTGGAACCACTGTTCTCAAAGATGAACCAACCAGCTGCACATCCTTATCCTCAGTTTTTATCACTGTTTTCTCTTCAATAGCAGACTTATCAACAAAGTGCATCCCCGTACTCACAATTGGGTGCTTCACAGTCTCATAATCTGTTGTAGTGATAGTGGTCTGTGCAAAATCAAATGTCCTGGCACACTCAAAATCTTCATGCAGAACATTATTGCCATCTTTTACACGAGCACTTCCAAACCAGTCAGAATCTGGCTTGGTTTGCTTATGTAGCTCCTGCATCCACATTGCTCTAGCTTCCATTACCTGCAAGTAGTGGGTGTATTGCTTGTAACTACAGAAGCTTGTGAATTTCAAATATCTCAGGACAACTACGCTAATGCCTAATGCCCATAGGATAACATCAATCATCAAATAAAAATGCAGCAACATTTCTCCACAGCTGCACAATGAAAACATACCCTTTTATTAAAAAGCTATTGCAGCATATGCCAACCTATCCAGGTTGCTCTTACCCAGGTCATTTGCACGACCAAAAATTTAACCAATTACCAATCAAACCAATAAATCCTGAGAACTTGATATGAAATGCACTATAAATTTGCCAAAAAGAACAACATAATTTTCCTCTTGCTTTTCCCTTCAGCAAGGTCATATGTTTTTTCACTCGCTGTACTTCATAAATTCACTGTCCCCTTCAAATACATATCTATACATATACTGGATACAGCTTCCAGCATACCTAATCATCTCAAAATGTTGCACCAACAGACAACAGAAGATAACAATTTACTTCGAAAGTGTTCCCAAGACTCAACCAGCTTATAGCTAGAGGAAGAATCAATCACAACTCACAAGTATCACTGATGTGTTTATTAATGTATTCAAGCATAAATTTCACTAGATTGAGCCTTCAGTGCACCGAATTTATACCACCTAATGGAGACTCAATGATTGATCTTATTTGATGCGCTCGTAGATGAAGAAGTAACAGTGAAGATACACTGGAGCAAAATATACAAGGATTGCATTTCTAAACACTGATATTCAACAGATTTCTATTACGCAATAAGTAAAACCATGAAAACATAAATCGATGATCATTTTGTCAAATTCTCCCATGAAAACATGGGACAAAAATTGGAAGAAATTTTTTTTTTTTATCTTCAATAGAAGCAACTAGATTGGAGAGGTCTGATCTTAATCATTGATAAAGGATGTGCATGCAATAGGAAAAAAAAAGTTTATCAAGGTCAACAAGTATGAAGTCAGATTGATCCTACATATGGAGGAGTTGAGAAATATTTAAGTTGAGAAGTTCTCAATCAATTTGATTGAATAGTGGAAATATGTAATCCATGTTACAAATTTTCTACCAAAACTAAAGTGATGACTTGAGTTCATAAGGAATTAGAAACTTAACGGGACTAGAAAAATATTACCTGAGGTGTGGACAAAATTTCTGCATCATGCTTGTGGAGTCTAGAATGCAGGAGAACAAAGTAAACTTTCCAGAAGTAACTCTCAGTCATATGGCAAGGGCAAAGTTCAATTCTGAGAGCAGCTAGTCTGGGAGCAAATCGTTCAATAGCCAGAGCATGCTTTCGTTGAGTATCAGACAAGTCAAAATCTAAAAGAAGGTGAAAAAAGAAGACTATATTATAGATGTTCATGTAGCATAAATCACATAAGCAGAGATCAAGCAGACTATCACTAAATAAATATAAATCAAGTATATTATAGATGTGCATGTAGCATAAATCACATAAGCAGAGATCAAGCAGACTATCACTAAATAAATATAAATCAAGTATAAACACATCAAAAGTAACAATTAAGCACACTTAAAGGGACAAGATGGAACTTAGCCACCAAGTTATGATTGAAACATGTAAAAAACCATTCTAAATTAATTTGAGGCAATTGAACCACATATTCAATGTACGTGATCATATTCGAACAGCAGAATTCTTACTACAGAACCACTAATTCTGAGTCGTGCAATGTTTTGATATGATTCAAATTACAGACAATGCTAAAAAAGATGATAACAAAGCACTGCTTGCTTCGACATTCCATACAGCACAATCAAATACACAACCAGGCCCATTTATTAACAAATTTTCCACATACAATTCAAATTACAGATACTGCTACCAAGCACTGCATGCTTCGAAGTTCCATACGGCAGAATTGAACACACAACCAAGCCCATTTGTTAGCTAATTCTCCACTTACCAAACAAATTTCATTACTTGTTTTCGTGCACGAATCGAATCCACACAAAAAGATATAACCCATCTGTTCCATGCCCGAACTTTCAATTAGAACCCTCTCTTAGTGCCAAGAACCTACTTCTTACTGAGGCAATAATACATGTGCAATGCCACCTCTAATGAGAACCCAATCTAAGTCCATAGGGCATCACCATTTGCAGCACATTTAGCACAAGAGTATAGCATTATGCAAAGAGAGATATAATCCAATTAACAACTAGTAATGCTCCAATAATTAATCACAAAAACACAAAACAAATAAAATAAAAAAATAAAAAAATTTAAATAAAAAAACACTGAAACCCACCATCTAAGTCCTCTTCTTCATCAAGAGGAAAATCCAACCAAGTTTCTGGATGCATAGCGATATTCCTCGCAAATGCCAAAACCTCATCGGTAATCCCTACCGCTCCTTCTAGCTCCCAATCGTCATCATCACCATCCTCGCCTCCAAAATCCTCCGTCTCCAATTCCTCCAAATTCTCTCCTCCAAGATTTTCTCTCCCATTTTCCTCCGATCCAAACGGAAAATAATTGGACGCCATTTTCGACATGTTCCTAAACCTTCCTCCGATCTCTGAAAAATCGTGCCCGATCCTCGAGTCAGACGGCTCTCTTTCCTCGCAAAATGATGCGGATCGATCGGAGGGCTGTGATTGGTCCAAATTAGAGACTGACTGATCCGGTGGAGGCGCGAGAAAAGAGGCAACACCCCAAAGTTGACGCGTTAGGGTTTGCTTCAATTCTGTAAGATCCTCCTTGACGCCTCTACGCTCTTCTTCTTCTTCCTCGACCTCTGATTCCTGTACTTGCACTTCGTTGTTGATTCCATTTTCTCTTCGTCTTTCTTCTTCATTACGCTCTACTGGTGAGGAGTTGTTAGGAGTTTTAGATGCGACATCGTTTTCAGAATGGTCGTCTTCATCGTCGAGTCTAAGGGATGTAGCGATAGAGCGAGCCAGCCATGACATGGCTTTGGTTTGGGGAGGAGGGGAGAGGGGAGAGGGGTGAGAAAGTGATTGGTGGAAAGGTAAGGGGTCGTTTTAAAATTAAAAGTTTGGTTGGGGGGAATCTATTGCTTCAATCGTTCTCTCTTACATCCAAATAGATTTTCCCACGATGGAAGGGAATTTCCTTTATTTCGTCGTAAGAAAAGTGGAGTTTTTTTTTTTTTTTTCAAAATAACACATAAAACATGTGTTTTCAAAACAAGATTCACTTTTAATTAGTTAGCATAAGAGATAATAAGTAGTATTTATTTATTTTTTAAATTTAAAATAGCTTTTAAAAAAATTATTAAAACTGTCTCTCTATATTTCTATATTTTAAGAAGTTTTGGGTATTAATATGTTATTTTTTTAATATTTTATTTTTATTATGCTACTTTGAAGATAAAAACTCAAGAAAAATAGACCTTATATGTTGACTATTAAAATTAATTTTATGCCTCGGGTAGTGAATGAGGTTGGAAAAATTTAATTTATATTAAAAAGTCCAACTAGCCGGAATTCTTTTTTAAAAAAAGAATTAATTGAAATGAGTTGAATCAAAGGAATTAAATAGATGAATTCTATTTGGTTTTATTTTTGTTGGAACAAGATAAGTTTAAAATAATTGACTATGAATAATTTTGGTTTTTTTTGTTTGATTTCTTGGTTTTTTTTTATTTTTACATTTTAAAATCAAAACCAAACCAAACCAATTCTTTTTTTAAAAAAATCTAACTATTTCTTCTCAGTTTGATTTCTCAATCAACATTTTAAATTAATTTTGGGTTAATTTTTATAGATATTTTTATAAGAATATATCGGGTCAATATTTTGGCTTCAAAAAGTCAATTTGTAAAAATATCATGTATACTTCAATTATTCTATGCTCACCTCTATCCATGCCTTCAGGGTGTTACTTCAGATTTTAAGCAAACCTCTTGTTACTTATATTATTACTGCTACCAGCAATAATTAAATTTGGTTTGTTTTTATGTTTTAAAAATTTATTATTTTTATTTAATTTATTTTTAATATTTTCAAATCATTTTAATTTATTGATATAAAAAAATATTTTTTAAAAATTAATAAAAAAATTATATATATATTAATAAAAAAATATTTTAAAAAATAATTATACATTAATCATCCTCTAATCGCAGTGAAGCAAGAAAGAGATCAATCATATTCTCTTAAATTTTGATTTTTTTGTTAAAAAATATTTTTTTTATTTTTAAATTATTTTAATATATTAATATTAAAAAATTATAAAAATAAAAAAATATTATTTTAATACATTTTTAAATTAAAAAAACTTTAAACCATAACTTCTAATACAATCTCAATCATACACTTCACGGGCACAGTCGAGTGGTTAGATCTGATCCACCATGCAATCAATGCATGGTGGCTTGATTTTGTCCTGTATGTATTGGATATAATATAATGTTCATGAAGCCAAAACTTGGGCAGGCTACAATCGGTCCTCGTGGTCACATGCTGGGCTTACTGACTTATCTGGGATACTTTGTATGGCTTATACCACTGCCTGGGTCATGGATGGTACGAAGGGGCCTGAGCCTAAGAAAACAAGAATACATGCGACAATTTAAAGGTCACACACCCGCCCCCTCTGTGTTGTCACAAGATAAAAGATAAAAGAAGTGTTTTTAATTTTGCAGTGATTATATTTTATTTAGAAATATATTTTTTATTTTTTAAAAAATTATTTTTTATATTATCACATTAAAACGATTTAAAAATATAAAAGTATATAAAATTTTAAATTTTTAAAAAACATGATTTTAACCGTGTTTTCAAGCATTGTTAAAGAAGAGATTCCAACCCGGCTCAAAATCATGAGTTTATTAAATCAACCCATGATCTATTATTTATTAAAAATAATTTTTTTTAATAAAAAAAAGCATACTTTGAAGACCAAAATTCATCTACAATAGGTGTGGACAGGTAATCTGAACTTGCCTACTCCTGTTTATCGCGGCAAAGGATAACATTTAAGTTCAGTACGCAAGGTGTTGACCACAAGCTCTATATGTACGTTGTCATTGTGTTTGCTAGCAGACAGGCTAGAGGGTTTGAGATTTATTGTGTAAAACAATATATCTTTTCTCACATTTTCTGGTGTGAAGCTTAAATATAATAATTATCGTCCACCTAGAAAGAGTTAAGACTCCAACTAAACTCGAGACACAAAACAACTAATCCTCATGGGATCATGCTCTTGTTTGTCAATGATACAGTTTAATGCTCACACCTACATATCGACAATTAGGTCAAGACAAGAAAACAACGAAGCTTCCTTGCATTTCTTGATCATTGATGGGCTACGCCACATTGAGATATCAAGAACATGGCCACGAAGGATCTTACAAAACGATACTCCTATGCCTTCGAAGTCTGAACCAAATGATTGAATGAATAATGTTAGCTGAAGTTGGTCACAGTTCGCTGATCTAGAACCTAGCTAGTACGAGCTGATAAGTTTCATTTCGAATAGGTTTTCTTCCTATATAGTATCGCTTCTTTAGCAACATCGTTTCAATAAATAAAAAAAATGGATTAATGCACCAACTTGCAGGTTGTCCTGCACCCAGCGCCTTGCCATGCACAGAGCTTTTAGGCTGGTTTTGAGTACAAGTTGAGCAATGACCTGCAATGCTCTGTATAGGTTATACAGGATGCATGATTCGATCGGGTATGGTGGTGGAAGTTAGGAACTTGGCCTAAAGATGTCCGCAATCAATTTCTTTTTATAAAAAATGCGAAGTCGACTGTTGTTGTTATGCTGTCGCTGTTTAGTATTCTCAATTATGGAATTCCAAAGACTGACTAAATCTCATTGTTCTACACATTAATGTCCGGACAATATTGATTTTCACTGGTTATTAGTTATTGTTTTTTAAAGTAATTTTTTTTAATATATATATATATATAAAGCACATCATTGCCTGCTCTGCTTTTTAGGTTACAAGATTTTGTAGCGATTTTTTTCCACTCATTTTTAATTTGTGCATTTTTTTTTGGGCCAAGGTGGGTGTCCGTGTGCATGCATTCGTGACAACAAAAGTGGAATCCAATGCCCCCTAGAATCTTCTTTCTCAGCTCTCACTTATCCACATCTTGGCAGGAAACTGTACTTCAAGGCAGGCAATTTGGCAGATGTTGCGCGCTTTGATATTTCCTTGAAATTTTGGTGACTCCTGGACTAGGCTTTGCCCAGATGATCCAAAACCTGCATGCATTTTGCTCCACCCTCTCTCTAATTCCATTGAAATCCACCAAATATCAGATGTAAAAATACGTTGCTCGATGAACAGCAACATCGACTTCAGCAACCGTATGACAGTTTTACTTAGCAAAACCCGAATTTAAGTTCCAACAATACTTCATGTGCCCATTCCCATCAAGCAATGTACAGAAATGGAAGGGAAAAAGGCATCGAGTCAATCAAGAAATTAACTGGTACTCCTCTGCTATTACTATTCTTGAACAGAACTCAAATGCGTGCGCATGCACACAGGCAGGCTTTAATTTAATTGCAGTGAGGAACTGACATCAAATTAATGTCTACGGGTTAAGCTTTTCCAACATACAAACACAGCTACAAACTAACAAAGGTAAAGACTTTCAAGAAAAAATACAGGTCGGAGACCATGATTCAGGTGTTTACTTCCACGATTCATGAGCTTACTCGGAAAGCAGAATGCTCACAAACTCTGCAATGCCTGAGTCACAGAAAACCATCAATTTAAACTGCAGAGAAAAATGCACTTAACCCTTTGCAAAAACGCCATAGAACCCTTAAAACTAAGGGCGGAAAATATGGGGATCAGTGGGACGTTGAAAATTAGCTTCAACTGCAAGAGAGAGATGCCAGGGCCCATCTATATCCGTTCCCCGTACCGCCCCACTTAACCCCTGCAAAAACTCCATTACAGAGACCGAGTTCACAGTATTGCTATCTTGACTATGGGGATACAATGGACAAGCAAGAGATCAGATCGGCGGCGGTTTGGCAAAAAAAGAACAGCCAAGTTAACAACAACATAACCTCTTTGGCTATTATTAGATAATTTTGGTAAACCACCAGATCATAGACAGTGGATCAATAACTAAACAAGAAGCAATTAGCCTAAATCCACACTATGATGCTTCTTTCATGTAAAATCAATACAGTGTATCAATGATCTTTGATATATACAAGCGAGAGAAAAGAATACCTTAAAGTAACCCCATTTTGCATCATCTAATCCCGCGAGCTCAAGCCCCTTTCCATCTTGTGACAGTGGAAACGGATGGTATATATCACCAAATTCTCATAGTTCTTCACTGTATTGTTCTCGTAAGCTTACACTCTGAAATGACAATAGTTGATGTGTAATTTAGACTACACAATTTCAATAGTTCAACCGACTGCTGCTTCAACTCAGGATTGCAACCGCTCTGTATTACAAGTAGTAGTTTGGCTGCCAAACCCGCCTCCACAGCGAGTGCAGTGCATTCTTCTGGTGCGAGCATGCAAACAGCCCATAATATTGACAATGCAAGCTGCATGCAAGCCTCCGAAACCCTCATCAACAACTTGACCACATTCGGTATTGTGCTGGCACAACCCTTCAGAGCCAATCTTCCCTCGGGAATACTTGAAAGAACCTCCAGAATATAAAGTGCTAATTCCAAGCACTCACTATTCAAACTTGGCAAAAGCTCCACCAATGGAGGAACTGTCCCAATGCTCACAACTGAGCCCCTAACTGATTCATGTGAACAAATACTCTTTAACAAACCAAGTCCAGCCAATAACCCATTTGGGTGCCTTTTGTCTTTCACCAGCCTCAACAGACCAACTAAAAGACTCAGGCTTGACAAGTTTTCATTCTCAAAATCACTCCCTTCCATCAACATTTCCATTAATCGGGTGACATTGATCTTGGTCTCGATAGAACCCTCATTCAACATATCCACCATTAAAGAAATCTTCGCAGGTTGCCTCAAATTCGACTTGGATGCAAAATCAATATCCAAATTCACGAGAATTCCAACTGCTTCGGACCCAACGGCATGAGTGGTAAAGGGGCCCAATAAAGAAGACACCAAGGCAGTCCCACCATTATCCAGCACAGCCTTCCGTGCCGTAGAATGTGCGGCAACAACCTGCCTCAGTTCCTTCAAAGTTTGCACTCTAGCTTGACCCTTAACTTTCTTCAGATTTTCCAGAAGCTCAATAGCCCTTCCTTGCACATCCTCTGATCTCTTCTTCATAACCAAGAACTTCTGCGAGAACCAGCTATAAATCAGATGCTGCATAGTCCTGTTCGGCGTCACCGTATCATCCCAGAGCTCTTGCATTGTAGTGGGGCACGTGCAATGACCTAGAGAGAACCATTTGAGAATGTTGGATCTCTCGTAAGTCTGTCCTGTGCAAAGCGTCACCGGGTCTTCCATTGGGTCCAGAGAAATTGGACATATAAACACTGACGGTACTTCTATTGATTCAAGCTCTTCAATCATCTTCTTCAGATCCAATTTCTCCGCCACACCAGCACTAACTAAAACACCACCGCCAACACCGTCCAAAACGCCATCCTTAACGGCGGTTTCTAGATCTAGAACTTGCCCTCCAACGCCCACATCTAGCTTTACATTTCTATAGCTATTTGGCTTATACATCGGCATTTTTAGCAAAGAAAAACACTACCCACAATCCAACAAGAAGAGAAGATAAATCCAATCCAACAAAAGGCCCTAAGATGTCAAAGGAGAAGGCAAGGACTAATTAAAACATTAAGACCCATCACGTCCACGAGACAAGAAACGTGTGGGGAAGAAAAGGAGAAAAGGGATATATGGCATAAGGCATCTCTCTTTATCTCTTTCTATCTCTCATTGACATACACAAGGAAGAGTGACTATCAAAGGGGACAAATTTTCAACATTGTATGCTTTACCTTTGCCCTTTATCTGATCTCTTTCTCTAGTTAATACAGTCAAAGAAACATTCTTCCTCGTCATCATCAAGGACATGATGAACATATTATCTTCTTCTCTAACACTCAAGCTTTCTCACTCAACTCACTGAGAACCTCCCCTTGAAGCTGAAAAGCAAAAAAAAAAAAAGCGAAAACTTCAACAGCCCATCAAGTACCTGAAGAGCTCAACAGAAAGTGAGTGTTGAAAAGCGAAATTATAACACTAAAGACATGGAAGAATGGGAAAACCAGGAACCATACCTAACTACAGTGTAGCGATACAGGGTAGAAGAGCGTGGAGATGTGAAGGAGAAATGTAAATAAATAAAAAAGAAGTGAAAGGGTAGAGTAGTAGCATATATCTTGAGCAGACAGTCTTCTCTAGTCTGTGATGCAGCTGCTGCTGTGTAGGGCAGGTAACAAGAGTATGAAATTATCAAGCACCCTTGAAATTTTCGCCAATGTGGGTCACCACTCACTCAAAAATCGAAGCTCGAAAGTAGTAAATTCGAACACATACAGTGTACATACAATCCACTTTACTATTTGAAAAGGGATTCGTATTGCTAGATTAATATGAAATTCACGAGTCATTAGATAAATTTTTAATGTTACGATAATATATTTTATAGCTTGGCGTCTGTTTATCTAACGTTATTTGCTGTGTTTTAAGTTAAAAAAACATTATTTTTTATCTTTTTTTAACTTTAAATATAGATAAATATAAATAGACGAATTTTTAATTTGAGATTTGATTTGAATTAAAATTTATATAGTCAGTAATCTTGGTTTTGTGCATGTTTGGTACGGGGCGACAGCTTTTTCATTTTAAAATATTTTTAATTTTTTAAAAAATATTAAATTAATTTTTTTAATTTTTTATGATTTTAATATATATAATTTTATATATTTTTAATAAAACATATCATGTATGGTACTACTAAATACTTGCTTCATATATCAATCTTTTAATAAATATTTTGTATTGTGATGCAAATTATTTTTAAAAATATATATATTAAAATATTTATTTGCTATCATTATTATTTACATTGACAAGTTAAAATTATATATAAAAAATAATTTAATATTTTTTATGTAAAACTCATTTTTAAAATAAATAATTAAGCTAACACTGATGTAACCCGGGTTTAATAAGATTTTTTAGACAATTCTTGAAATTGCGGTCCCACCCTTGTTTGGATGCATCAGCAAACTAATCCGTACTGGCAGTCATGAGTCATGTGCCCTTCAAGTTGAGGCGCGTATCCTACAGCCGCTCCGCTTTTAAGTTTCTAGCTCCAACAGAGAAAATGGGATTAAAAATTTTGTCACGCCCAGTAATAATGAGACATTGAATATTTTTATGTTAAATTGTTTTTTTATTATTTTTTAATCTGAAATTTGTAAAATCATTATTATTTAAATATACCCTTTTTATGTCATATCAACAACCACACGTCACACCAAGACTTGCCGTGAGCAGTATTTTTTTATATCAGATAAAATATTTTTACTTTATGCTATACATCATTATTATTTAATTATATCCTCTATTATTAAAAACAATATTTGAAAGGGGAAAAGAAGAGCAGTCAAATCCACGAGACAAGAAACGTGTGGGGAGAGGAAAAAGAGAAAGGGCATAAAGATTGGGTCTGTTGGTCAAAACAGTAAGTCTATCCCATCATGATCACATCAGCTATATAATCTTCGACTCTAATTCCAAAGCGGAGAGTGAAATAACTTCTTTTCAAGCTCAAAGAAAAAGTGTGAAATCATCAACTACCTAAAGAACAATCAAAACCGATTCAAAAAGAAAAGAACGGTAACCCCACAGCTCAAATTCACCTCGCGTTAATATGAGGCTTTGGTGTTACGTTAAAGGCTGTGTTTTCGAGAATATATATATATATGGTGCATCGAAATCATAAAAAGATTTAAAAATATATATTAATTTAATATTTTTTAAAGGTAAATATACATTTAAAAACATGACACAATTTCAAATGAAAAAATAAATAGCTTTAAAAACAGAAATTACTGCTCTGCTAAACCCTGTTGAAAACACAAAATCTGGACACCAACTTCCAAATGCTCTATTTGTTTATGTTTTTTTTGTGGAATGATATGGTGTAATCTATGTTTTACTATAACTATAGATTTGAAAGTATAAATTTAATTGGAAAGTCTTACTTGAAACCTTGATTGAAAAAATATATATAATTAATAAAATTTATAAAACTTAATTTTTTAAATTGTAATCACAAAAATTAACAAAACGCTAAACACACGTCACATTACTAGTTTTATAGCACTAGGGTAAAGAAAGAGAGATCATGAAAAAAGTTATCAATAAAAAACTAAAAGAGAGTAAGGTACCTTCCTCACAAATTACTACTTATTATAAATAATATTTTGTTTTTTTGTTCTTTTATTTTTTTCAATTAATATTTTTTTTAATTTTTTAATATTTATATTTATTTATTGGATTGTCACATTTTCATGACAAGGATCCCGGTTTTGACGGATTGACCCGATTAACTCGAGTTTTTCTTTTCTTTTTAATTTATTTTTTAATATTGAATTGAGTGAGAATTAGACTATATGATTTGTCTGTTTTACTTTCTATTGGGTTATCTTTGACTCATGACTCGAGCATAAAGCTTAACAAGTTAACATGGGGTGTTTCGTATTATTTTTATGAATTTTTTTAATTTTAGTTTTTTTT
>Ga0325403_1003478_pt1 | contig 14385 bp, 3 predicted proteins | sample PopdelMetagenome_19_FD_205665 | JGI IMG/M metagenome (GOLD analysis project Ga0325403, IMG submission 205665) | Populus deltoides microbial communities from Bellville, Georgia, United States - Xylem-PdKOR-R4 | ecosystem: Host-associated > Plants > Phyllosphere > Stem > Wood/Secondary xylem...
TAGTTAACAACTCTTTTAGTTTGGTATAATTGTAAAACATTGCTCATATCACTGGCATATTTGCTTAACACTTCAGCTAGAGTTTATGTCAACTTTTTATAAGATTTTTGAATTTAATATTTGTTTTGTTTTAGATTTAGATTTTTTATTTCCATTTAATATTTTTAATTTTTAAAACACAAGGGTTGTTTGGTTCCTTTGTATGGGAACAGCAATGGTGTCATTACTCTATGAAATTATGCTGTTTAAACGTTTTATTCATTTCTAATTAATATTGTTAATTTGAATTGAATAATAGGAATTAAAAAATGCCTTTTTCTTTACACAAGAAAAATTCAAATTTAAGACATCTTAGAAAAGGCTGACACGATCACTGCTGAACTACAAATTTATTGGCAATGATGTTTCTTGTTGAGTGTAGAATAAAAAATAAAAAATGGCATGCAAACAAACTCAATTTGTGGGGCCAGCCTATACCGAAACAAGCCATCAGGTCCCAACTGTGCCATGGAATGAAATTAACTAAGATTAGTAAGAAACAATTTACATTTTGTTGTTCAGTTTCGACCAAAATCGATGCCTTTCCATTCTAGGGGCATGGCCCGATATCAACTTTATGGAATTGTTAGACCACGCTGCGTAGAGAGAGAGAGAGAGAGAGAGAAATACTGTCCTTGTCTAGCAAGCAAAGGCGAGCCGATCGATGAAATATACTACGATGAAATGCATGGAAAATCTTATCAAGTAAATACTGTAAGGTTGTTTTAGCATTGCATTTTCTCTTATACCGAACGATTCGATCAACAGAGAAAAAAGATCTTAACATGCTATGCATTGCTCCCAGTAGTGTATTTGATTACGAGGGACAATATTTGGGTTCGAAGTCCGCAGCCACGAATCAAGATTGATCATGTGTCTCCTTCAAGGCGGGCCGGCCGTGCATTCCCCTCAGCATGGTCGCGTGTGCCCCCTTCTTGGCGGACCAGCCACTGCACTGGTTTCTTCTCCATGGGAAATAGTTGCGTTTCCCCGTTGGTGAATTCGCCACACGTACGTCCACTCATTAACTTTGCTTTGCGTCCCTCTTTAATGGACCGGCGACGCATCCTCTGAACTGACTTTGTGTCCTCCTTGGTGGGCTACTAAGCATGAATTGACTTTACATACCTTGTTGGCGGACTGGCCATGCATCCTCCTTGCAAAGCTTATGCTCCTGGATCCAACTGCTACTCCCATGTATCCTACCCCTAGTTAAACCTCGTAAACTCGCCATCATTTGCATAGATAAAATGCATATGTATTAAATGCTCACACGTCATAATGGAGGCCATAAAAATGATGTTAAGGCACAAGCCATACTTAGGAAATAACTCTCGTGATGCCATCTTTTCAATTCGATAGTAAACCACTCACCTCATCTCATGCTAGTTGGTATGGTGTGGATTATGAATATATAAACATTCTTAAGCCATTAGATAAAGGGTTCTGATCTTAGAGATCATATTCTCTTCTTTAACCTCTAATCATCTCTTACATCTTCTTCGCAAACATACATAACACAATATCTGAGGGTTCATTCCTCTTACATCAATACTAATTAACTCGTGCATTTAAAGGTTTTCTAAACCCAATATAGGATTTGTTTTGCAAGTGCTAGTGAAGCCCGTGTTCAGCTCTCAGTCCATCCATTAGCCTTTGAATGATCTAAATCTAATGGAGTTTTTCGTGAACCTTGTTAATGGCGCTGTCTATGGGAAATTCTGGACAAACACCAGTCCAATTTTCCTTTATTTTCATATATTTTCCAGCTCTTTCCATGACTGACATGCTAGACACTCTAAGACATGGGAAGGTTATCAACCTTCCCACCAATAAATAAGAATGTTCATAAAGGCTTTATTGGACACATAAAAGCAGTTGAGAGCTCTGGATCTTCCACAACAGGTGGCTCCTCCATCAGTAGCGCCTCATATACCTCCTAATATGTGTAGACAACTCCAGTTTAAAAAGAATACAGGATAAAATGAAGGTTTAAGAGAGAAAGGCTTAACTCTCCCCTGAGTACAAAAGGCCACAATATTGTCCATGTATAAAGGCACCTACCTTGTCTAGGTATAAATGTCATGCTCCTTCACAAGGATATTGTTGATCGAGCCAACTCGAGCATTAATTAAAATTAAATCCTTTCCCAAAGCAATTTTAAAAGCGTATCTCTCATACAAACAGGTTGTATCTAGAGGAATTTCATGAACTTAATTAATTTTTTGAGTGTTGGTCCAAAGTCTAAGCTTAGAAAGTAAAGGAAGAGAACGAATTTCTTTAACCATTAGACCAACTTTTAGAATTAAATATAGGTTTAATTAGTAAAACTAGCTTGCTATACATATATTTCGTGTGTTTTTTTCTTTCACATAGAAAGGGCATGAACTCAAAATCTTTTAAAGGGAAGGAAAATGCAAATATATACCAGTTGCAGCACAGCTCATTGAAATACGTTTCTTTTGCTTGCCTTGCCGATATATAGTGCTAAATAATGGCTTAAAAGTGGGTGAATGATTAGTAAGTGTTGCTCCAACAGTTTACCCCACCATGTATATAAGCAAGCCTTCCATGCAACGTTTTTCCCTCGATCGGTTCAATATTTTAAACCTCTGAGGTAATTAAAGTTCAACTTAATATATAATTAATAACTGGCACCAAGGGAAATAACTGCAGGGGACAGTGAGATTAAAGAGAGATCCTAGCTAGTATTAGTTATGTATATGAGAAAGAAAAAGTCATAATTAAATTCTCTGATTATTATTAAGACCATCATCCCAGAAATCAAGGTTCAGATTGTACCTAACAGTTTTCCAACTACTAACTAGACTATTAGTCTTTGTTGGATCCCTGTTGGTGATTGACATGATAAGCTCCCACATAAAATAAAATATTAGGCACCTACCATAGGACATGCTTTTCTTCAGTGCGTGCTGCCATGAGCCTAGCTGCTCCCCTCCCCTTTCTATATATATATAGTATTTACTGAAAACTGATCAGTTACCATAATTTTCATTTTATTTTATTGTGTTTTTCATAGTTTTTGCTCATAATCACGGGATTATATATTGATTTTTCAGAAAATACTATATATATATATATATATATATATATATAGAAAGGGGAGGATTTCTTACACCACCTTAATTTCTATTTCTTATTGTGATCCAATGCTGAAGAAGCTCTTGGTGGTGATTGACAAGCTTTAAGACGTAATTAATTAACAAAAGACATTTAGTACTATAGCTCTTTATCAAAGATGCTATTAAATTATAAACCTCCTGCAATTCCATCTCAAAGTCCACACCACCGTGATAGTCGCCGGTTCACATGAAACTAGGTCATGCACAGTATCATTTTCTTCTTCTCCATCTTCCACCTTACTTTAACTTCCAACTACTGCCCTATAATCTATATGCCATGTACGTAAAAGGTCTTGCTTGCAAGTTACTTTCTGTTGTGTCATATCAATCATCCATGCAAGGGAGATGTAAGATGTTACTCTGTGCGCGCGCGCGCTAGCTGTACTAATAAATAGTACTGATAATCATGAATAGGCTCTCTATGCATGGAAGATACATCGCCTCTAATAGATATACTCTGTAATTTGATGGGATGATTGATATCAGTATGACTTTGGGCCGAATGTGCAATATCTTTTCGAATAAACGAGGACGGGAAAGTTCGTTCGTGAAAGAAAAAGTGGTGGAACGGTCAAAAAAGAGGAAGATATGAAGCGAGATTTGGGATCGGAGGTCAAGGCCCTCAAAAAAGCTTAATAGGTCTTTCAGAGGTGATTAATTAATTAAAGGAGAAGTTGCTTTATATATATATATATATATATATATATCAATGGCTCTTAGACTATATGTATCGGCAGCTAGCTAGGTCAGTTTAAGTTTCGGCTAATTTAAGGCCATGTGACGTCGACCATGTAAGGATTTCAATGCATCGAGGTGATCTTTTATTTTGTATGCCCTAGCTAGCTAGCCTTCTTAGATAAATAGATATGTAGCAAGCAATTAAATCCCTTAATTTAGTTCTCGTAGCGTGACCGTTTTATTAACATCTGCATTTCCTAGTGGGCTCCTTGTCCAAAGCATGGTTTTGTAAGTCTTACAAGGAACAACCTTCCAATAATCAGTCAAACGCAGTAATGGATGGTTTTGGATTTATCAGGCAAGATATAAACATGGTCTGAATTCCGTGGTAACGAAGAAAACTAGACAGCAAGAAACCTTTACTAGACTACATAGCCTTTGCTCGTTTTCTATAGAACAGTCGCCTTTCTTAATGGAGTAATTCATAAAATAGAAGGATCGGTGCTCAGGTTTGATTGGTACAAGAAGAAGCAATGCTGCATGATGTGTGCGCCAAGTATCAGCTCATCTTCACATGATATTGTTAAAAGCTGTGGCTTTCAGATTACCTTCATTATTCCGGAAAAAACAAATTCACCTCCATTAACAAACACTAAACGCATGGCAAAAACATATTGCCACTATAATTTTTTATTTACTTCAATCATTGAAGTGTTTTTCTCCTTAATTAAGTCATTTTGTAGCCAAATTGATAGCCAATAATTGGCTGTGATTTGTTAAACACAGATAGGATTGAAGGATGGAGGATCAAAGTGGAAAAAGCGGGAAAAAATGGTGGCAGCTTCTTATACTTTCCAACTTCTTTCTTTTCGGTCCCTTTGGTTTTTAAAATTTCAATTTTGGTCTAAAACTTTATTTTTCTTACTTTCCAGTCCTTGGTTCGAGAGAGAAGAAAGAGTCATCGAATTCCAGTGATAAAAAGAAAAAGTCTTGATTGACACCAGTTTAGATCATAAAAAAAGTCGATCTTGGTGTCGATGGGTTCCACTTTATGATGCAGTCTCACTTAGGTGTTCTTTGTATTGGGTTTCCTGAAACTCATATACAAAGTAAAAACAATAAATTTAAATTTTTTTTAAGAGTTCCAAGAATCTCGTTAGATAAATTTAGAGTTGTTTAGGATTTAAATGAAGATAACTTGAAGATTAAATATTCTTTTTAACTTTGAATAATTGCTCTAACGCTGGGTTGTCACAAACAATAAGTCACCTAAGTGTATGCCCTCTAATAGTAATCCACCAAACCACCAGTGAGAAATTTTCTAAACCCTTTTAAGAGAGAATGATCTATTTCGATTTCAGTTTTTGATATATTTTGTAACTTAGTAGTTTCTATACTGAAAATAAGAGGTATAACATTCTATTTATAGAAAAACCTGAAAATCATATAAATAGCAAAATATCAATTTTTCCCATAAATAGTATCACAAATATTATTTCAGAATAATTTTAGAAACTTATTCAATCAAGTCCCTAATTGATTTTTCTAGATCTAGAATTGTAATTTCTTGTATAAATTACACTTTAGTCCTCAATTTCTAAAACTTATTTACAATCACTTGATTAATCATTTCATTTTAATTTATGATCAATTGTTCTTATATGTGTGACCCATCAAGTTTTCTAATAAGTTAGCCCAAATAACCCATCAAGTTTTCTAATAAGTTAGCTCAAATATAAATCACAATCCTAAATAAAACAGGATTAAACAAATTTATTTATTATCAATTCAACAATTGATTGATTTATATTTGAAAATCAAATACAATATTTAGCAAAGTGTCATGATCCCCTAAATATTAGAAAAATCATAAGTGATTTGACTTAACTTTTTGGTGATTAGTTTCTCAGTATAATTATTATCCCTTTTATAAAAAAAAAATATTTTGATTTAAACATTATAGCATAGAGTGTGTCTACTCTATCAAATCATGTTTGTTCTTAACACATAATCATTGATTATTTGAATAAGATTTAAAATTCTTTTCAAATCTCATTCCATCTTACACAAGGATTTACAATCAATATTATTTGAGAACATATGAAATATTTTTTCTAATTAACCTAGGGTAATGAATTCTCTCTTGATTACTCAAATACCTTCATATAGTTCATGTTATACCCAATATATACTCGTTTGTTTAGGACAATGTATAATAGGATCAAAACATGACATTCTCTCTATAAAATAACTTAGTGATCTCAAGTCTAAAGATCACTTACATAACTATCACGTGAGTTTTTTCATAGACACATGTGATCTCTTTATATGGAATTTTCTTATGGGCCAGTTCAATGTACATGTCATCTTACAAGCACCTACACATTAGTTCTAAGTATCTTTTATACCTCAACTTATAAGAACATCTACTTCCTTTCATAAAAAAAAAAAAAAGGAATATAACATATATCAGTCTCAACAACTCTAATTAATGTTTAGTCTTAATAGAGTATTAACTAGGAAGATTTAGGAACAATGCTATGATGCAAAAGAAATCTCATAATTATAACATTATAATTTTCTTTGCAAATTATTTGTATCCCAAGGACTTTATCTTTACTCTAGATTCATTAATCAATATTAAATTTATTAATTAAATATTTAACAAATATTAAAGATAAATAAAGTCTTTATTAAAATTAAATATGTTTACATGAGCAAAAGCAATATCATGTGTAACCAACCGATTAGCTATAGGACATGTACACTAACACTTTTTCCTTCATATTGCCTAGAATGGTAGATTTGAGATCAAGAAATTATTTTATTTTGGGTTGATTTTGAGTTTTTGGATCGTTGTTTGGGTTCTTTGTCCTTCCCATCACCTAGAATGGTAGGTTATGAATAAGTTTGGCAAGGTATACATGGTGTTTTTTCTACGTGTTTTGGGGTAAAAATAGATTGAAAATCGAGTTTTTTTAGGAAAAAAAACAAGTCATGGCCTAAATTTTCAACAATCCTCCGGTCATAAAATATTAGGCCAGCACGAGACACGTCACTTACTCTCTTTTTTTCAAAAAAAATAAGGGGCAGATAATAGACCATCCACCCCTTGAAAAATAAAAGAAAAATAACCTAGGCCAGGCCTTCATACATGAGATTCCTTTTCTCGTACTATTTTTTTACTTTCAATTCTATCATTCAGTATTGGGTTTTTATTTAATATTGTTATTGGCTATTTGTTTTCCAATTTTTACAAAATTTTATGATGTTTTTTAATAAAACATGATTTAATTTTTACTTAGTTTATGAATATGCTTTCAAATTTTATTTTTGATATTTGGAGGCATTCTTTCTATGCAACTCTACTTAAAAAAACATTTATATTTAATTTTATTCAATTGATTTTCTATACATGTTTTTTTTATTAAATAAAAAATTAGTTCCAAAAAATAATGTTATTAAATACAATCGAGTCTATGGTGCGTGTTTTGAGATTAGATATCTACATCCACATCTAACTCTCAACTTGCTAATTTATTATTTGGTTAAATATCATTTGGTTTTTACTTGATTTTCATATAAAATGATAACATTTTTTTTCTAATATGTGCAACCTTACATAATTTTTTTCTCTTATTTTATTCAATTAATTTCATGTATGTGTTTATTTCTTTAGATGTAGATCAAGATATCGGCACATGTGATGACATCAAATTTCTTGATCAACATCTATCTCTTGATTTTTCTAGTATGGTCTTAGTTATTTTTAACGACTTTTTTTTTATTAGAACAAATAATTCTTAATTTCTTTAATTAAATGCATGCATAAGTTTTTTTTTATTATTATAAATTGTTTATGTAAAAAAATATGTTAGGAAAGACTTCATATTCTCTTTTTATTTGCTTAAGATTCTTTAACCTCAAATGCATATTTTCAAAGTTTGAAAGCTACTAACATCACTTTTCTTTCATCAAAATACTGCTTGAATTCAAAAACTCTCAAATATTTGGAGTCATTTGATGAACTCATCATGTTATATTTTCCTTCAAATTAAATAATATTAATATTCACATCAGAATCTTGATAAGACCTTCTTTTCTTTTCTTTTTCCAATGATGATAAGAAGAACATCCATCAATAAAGTCATGGTTTAGACCATGATAGAAAGAATTAACTTTATCATCATAATCATTACTAGAAGTTGTTATATTTCTCGAAATACATAAATGCAAAAAAAATTTAAATTTTTTTCAAGAGTCACAAAGATTTCAATGAAGATTACATGAAGATTAAATCTTTCTTTTGAGGTTGTTATAAATCATAAATCATCCTATTATCCAAAATCCAACTATAAACCACACAAACCATAAATTTAAAATCTTTTAAAACCCTTTTAAGAGAAAGATATTATTATGTCTTGAGTGTTAGTACTTTCTTTTCTCTATTATGCCTATTCTTTTATTTGATCATTTAAATACATGTAATTTGATTTTAGATAATAAAGTAGTTTATCTAAATTAAAAAAAAAATCAATTAACTAAAAATAATAAGAAAAAGATTTAAATAATTAAGATAAATTCTTAATTGTTAAAAAATATGCTCATCAGCACCTACCATCATTTTCCCTTTCCTTTCCTAACTTTTCTTGTTGCACCTTTTCGACCACTATCTCCACCATTGTAATCAATCCATAAGCAAATTACCTTATGAGTTGGGAATCTTAGCGCTCTTTTTTTGTCAATTCACATCTTTTTAAAAAAAAATTAATTTCATTCTTAATTTTTTTTTAACAGTTTTCCAAGTTGCTTTTGAACCGATTAAATTGATTGGATCACATAGAGACAATTCTAACACAGTTTAATTTTAAACCTGAGCTAGACAAGGATTTGGGTAGAAAGATTTTTTTATATTAATTTTATTTTTTTTGTTCATTTCATCCTTGGGTTGAAAGATTTTAGCCCCTTAGGACTACTACAGACACCATTTATCACTGGTTTCATATCAACTTTCATCACAATGAAGAATCTGCCTTATCATATTCTCTTTATCCTAATTGTATGTAAATCAATAATCATCACATTAGGGTTGTCTTTTAACCTGCCAAATTGATTGGGTCATGTTGGGGTAACCCCCACATAGTTTAATATTAAACTCGAGCTAGATATAAGTTGAGTCGAAAGGTTTTTTCTGTTAATTTTATCATGTGTTTCTTTATTTTATCTTTAGATTTTTTTTACCAGACAAACAATTTGTCTTTGTACCAACCAAGTTGATTGGGTCACATCGAGACAACTATCATACAACGTAATTTTAAACCTGAGTTAGGTGACACAACCAAAAGATGGATGTCTTATCCCAAGTGCAGGAGTGTCGAAGTAATAAATAACCCGGCAAGACCGGAGTTGAACCATAGGTAGGTTAACCATATAAATAAATAATAATAATAATAATAATAATAAGTTAAAGAGAATTTTGAGATGTGAGATTAATGTGAGGATTAAACAATGATGAAAACAAATGTCAAGGTTAGAGGATCTACTAATAGTATTTCAAATAAGTATAGTATAAACTCTTTTTATTACTCAACTAGAAACCACACACAAAGAAAGTTCTAATCGGATTATAAATTGTTAACATGATTACATTAGTTATCTTATTCGAATAATACTAATACTTGTAAATGTTGTCAGGTATTCATGATGTTAATTTATGTTAATAACAAATCAAATTCCTTTCATCACGCAGGTGTCGGCTATACCATACAGTTGGTTATGAAAGGATCAAGTATTTGTTGTACCAAGGGTTATACAACATAAATCTAGATTAAACATTTAATAAGCAAAGTATTAAGAGTGAATAAGATAACAAATACAAAACATGTTAGTATCAAACATTAAAGTCCATGTTGAGTTTACACTATACTTATTACTACACCATTAGTATAACCTTTTCACATTGACATAATAAACTTAACTAAACATAATGAAAGAGAGAAACATAAATAAACAAGATGAGAACATGATTATATAAGTATAGTAAAGGAAATGAAAGGCATAAACAAGAGATTAATGAAAGCAAAACTTAAGCATTACAAAAATATAAAGAAAGAGAGCAAGAACATGATCTTGATCTGAAAACCAAGATGTCTAAATGCTCTAGTTAAGGAGTTATTGATACTTCAAGTGCAAAATAATGATATAAAACCTTGATAAAAATACACTTTTAAGTACTAATCATTAGGCAATGCGAATTGGGTGGTTTCAAGGTTGACCTTTTAGGTTGAGTTTAATAATAATGTCATATAGTTCTTTATAGCCTGAATATTTTTTGTTATGTTAAAAAAATTGATCTGATATACACCGTAGCACGGGCTTATAAACTAGTTCAGAACTAAAAAACCTGATTAATCAAATCACCACAAGTATATAATCAAAGTATTTTATTGATTTTAAAACCCATGCAACTAATAACATCTCCAGCTAAAATTGTAAGACTCATATTTTGGCCCATCAGACCTAAGCCTAAAATTCAGCCTAAACCCAACCCAATTAACCTAGGTATATAAGAAAAAGTTGCAAGAGAATTGTTTTTCTCTCTTCTAGTTCTTGTGGCTGTTTTGACTCTATCCTTATCAAACAAAGAATTTCAGCTTTTTATCTTGAGTTTTAGGTTCAAAAAACATTGAAGTAACACGTGAGTGTTTCCCTCTTATGTTATTTTTTTATTTTTAGGTTGTTTATGGAAGGATCAATGAAGAAGTTAAGGTTTTTATATTGATTTGATGATCTAATGAATTAAGGAAATTAATTTATGTTTTAGGGTGATTAGTTGGACTGAAAGGAATTGGGTTGATGTATGGATTATAGGTTTGTTGAAGAACAAAATGTCTATTATTTTTTGGTTCACCAGATTTTCAACTGACATGTCAAGATTCTGGAAATCCCAACCAACTGGTTAACCGGTTGGTCGAACCATTTGATTAGTTCACTTGTTGCTTCCGGCTGACCGGTTGATCTAAACCGGCCAACCAGTTGGTTTGTGTAGTGGATGACTGGTTGACCCTGCAGTGCCGGTTAATCAGGTCTGTTAGGTTTAATCAGTTTGGGTTATATTCAAAATCAATCGAGTGAATCAGTTCGACTTTATTATTATGATTTGGTCTCTAAGTTTAGGGTTTTAATTTTTATGTTATATTGCTTTGAGTCATTTTTAAGTGTTTTCCATATCTATTATAGGTTCTGCTTGCGTTCCTCCTAACGAGCCTCGGTAAACTCTGGTTTTGCATTTGTTTATCTTTTTGCTCCGTTTTCCGAGTGAGTGGGTTAATTTCTATTATGAATTTTATATAAATATATATTGGTATAAAATGATGAGTATTATTGTTATTATTGATTATATAAGCCTGATTAGTTATTGTTATTGTTATTTGCCTGATTAGTTATTGTTATTGTTATTTTGTTTTCTTCTTTAATACTCATCATATGCTTGTTTGATTTGAACATGGTTCATATATCCTTTATATTTGTTCTGATATGACTATGATTGCATTATTAATCTTGATGATAAACTAGAAACCCTATATCCATACTATTTGTTTATTTGAGCTCATTATTCTTGTTACCTAATTTAGACCGTTATTAGAAGCTCCAGACTAACGGAGGGTAGTTATTTACTTCATGTTAACGGAGGGTAGTTATTTACTTCATGTTAACGGAGAGTAGTTAGCCTATATACACATGGTATTATGTTTCCTAGCTAGCGAGTAGGGTGTCAGTATTGAGCTCACTATACATACATATATATATATATATATATATATATATGTGTGTGTGTGTGTGTGTGTGTGTGTGTGTGTGTGTGTGTGTGTGTGTGTCAGAATTACATATCATATTACTGACATCCTGCTCGTCAGTTGAGATGTCAAGAATATGATATGTAATTCTGACATGAATACTTCTTTTATATACCATTTAATATGATACCTTTAATATACATGTTTCGTTTTGTACTTGATTTTTGTAATCGTATTCACTTATCTTAAAATATATATTAGCATGTATTATAGTTATGACCTCTTATTGAGTGTTTGGACTTACTCCTCCATTCATATTTTCCAGGTCTTTAGATCAGTTTTAGTAGCAAGATCTTTTGGTTATGTTCTTTTTGCTTCTTGAGTCGATATGCCTCGTTTGTTCCTCGAGGCCATTAGTTTATTCTTTATTTGTTATTCATAGATACTCCAGAGAATGATTTTAATTATATTTTGAATTTGTTTTTGATTATTTATGAAAGAGTCAGATTTTAATTTATTTATTAAATTCCTCAGTTTTGGATATTTTGTTTTATGCTGCGCTATTTTATGATTTTTATGATATTAAATGTGAAAGTTCTGAGGCTTAGCACAGATGGAGCACTTTGAGGTGCTATATTTGCTTTGTCAGTCATGGGCCCAGGAATCAAATCATAACAAAAATATTGGCTCAACACTTTCCCAGAAACATCATGCATTAAACAATCACATGTTGTCCAAAAATTAACAAATAAAATTAGACAAGTGAGGAAAATATTTTTTGTTTATAAACATGCAATATAATAAGTATATAACTACTTGCAATCATAACAAAAGGACTAGTATGCTTACTAAACAAATATATAATCTTGTATAAATGATAAAATCACAATCCTAGCATATATACTAATGTATAAGATTAAACAAAATCAAAAGGGTACTTATTTGCTGAAACAATTTTAAATTGGTCACACTTTGTTATTGTTAATGATCAATCTTTTTTTCTTAAAGCTTTATTACTCCTCACTTGGTGTAACAAGATTTTCTTTAATAAGCCTCCCAAGATTCCAACAACACCATATTATTTAGGTGCACTCATAAATAAGGTCTAACGAACCAAGAAAATAATACTCAATTATTCATTTATAATGATTGAATATAAGCTCTAAATTAGGAGAAATAAAGCTTTAAAACTAGAAGAGCAATGCTAAAAAATAAGGTGAAGAAAAGTGTCAAATTCTATTAAAATATTGCAAAATTAACCGATGTCAAACACTTTTTTTCAGCCCCTTTTTATAGAGAACTTTAGAAACAAAAAGTTAAAGAACTTCCTCCATTAACAACTATGATTACCCTTAATAAACTAAAATTAAACCTGAATGTTTTTTTTATTTAAATCAATTGACTTTTGAGATGAAAAAACTATTTGGGTATTATTGAAAGAGTTCTAGAAAAACTTATCAAATTCTTCCTTTCATGGACTGAACAAACCTCTAGGCTGGGAAAAATAATTCTTCATGGACCAGGTTCAAGTCCAAATTTCAAACCGCAAAAAATAATCTTTTGCGACCCAAAATATTATTTTACTATAAAACTCAAACACAAGCCTGGCCCAATGGCCGAGCATGAGCCGAACCAGGCTGATATGCGCGTTTGTGTGGGTTTAAACGCATAGCCCACTTTGCTTGGGATCTCTCTCCTCCAAAAACTTAGGTGCTTTTTAGACCTAATTTTAACTTCTCAACTTTCCATTTTCTAAACACCAAGAAAGTTTTGTTTCTTTCTGGTGTGAGATAAAGTTATTTAGAAGGTTTTAAGTTTTATCAAAATATATCAACCAAGGATTTTTTAAGATCAATTTCTCACTCATAATTTATTTAAAACATGTTAATATTTCATACTAAAGAGCTTTTATTGGAGATTAAGTTCCATAGAGTATTAACTTTAAAAGTAAGTAGACCTCACTTTTAATTTGACCTTAAATATACTCATTAACCATGTTTTTAACTAAGTTTTCCAAAATCACCATCATTGACTCCCAAGACAAACTCAAAATCATAGATCAAACCATTCAATCAAAAACAAACAAAACAAAATCCTAGTTTAGATCTAAAGATTCCAAAGCTAGTGATGAATCACTCTACACCTTCAATTTTAACGTCGGTTAAGGTGGGTTTTTTATAGAGTTTATCATGATTGTAATTGTGTTTGGTGAATGTGCTACAATGGTTCTATTTCTTTAAATGATCATTTTGTTAATCGTTATCTTTATTGAGTAGCATAAATGGGTTAGCATATAACTAAATAGTTGGTCCACGCTACGTTGTAGATCAAATCAAGTTGTTTTTTAATGTAAAAAAAATTTAGACTTAGCTAACGTTTTCAAATAGAAAAAAAATAAAATCATAGATATGACCCGATTAACTTGACAAGTCTAAATGCAACTTAAACGATTTGTAAAAATTTAATTTGTCTTAAAAAAATCCAAGACAATATTTTTTAGAAAATATTGAGACAAAAGCATATCAAATTGATCCAAGTCAACCTGGTTAACTTGATAAATTCACGACTCGAGTCATGAGACTAAATAGCCCTATAGAAAGCAAATCAAAACAAATTATAAAGTTCAATTTCAAATCAACTCAATATTAAATGATAAAATTAAAAAATAATTGAAATCAACTCCAGCTAGCCAATCAAATCTATGACCTGAATCATGAGACTGAGATAAC
>Ga0325403_1003481_pt1 | contig 14383 bp, 3 predicted proteins | sample PopdelMetagenome_19_FD_205665 | JGI IMG/M metagenome (GOLD analysis project Ga0325403, IMG submission 205665) | Populus deltoides microbial communities from Bellville, Georgia, United States - Xylem-PdKOR-R4 | ecosystem: Host-associated > Plants > Phyllosphere > Stem > Wood/Secondary xylem...
AAGGCAAGGACAGGCTGATCCTCTTCATCTTCTACAAGGCTAGAATAGATAAAGGATAGGATAGTGATCTTCAATTTGAGGGTCTAGTCAGTGGAACCGATGAACCATGCGAGTTGGTTAGATGTGCAGGGGCAGACCGCTTATATATAGTACAGGGGAAAGAACTAGAAAGAAAGAAAAAGATAGTGAGTAAGCTAAAAGCAACTATCAACGAAGACCATACCTGGAGTTTCAAACATGAAAACATGCTATCCTAGTCGGGGAGGGATTTTCTCTAACTCCACTCCTTGTTATATACATATATACATATATACATATATACATATATACATATATACATATATATATATATACATATATACATATATATATATAAGTGGAAAACTACTCTTAAAACTCAAGCCATGAAATTAAATTTTTGGATAATAAAACATTGGCCCGGGGACCTTTCCTAGGCCGGGCGAAGTCGAGGTAGATTCACATGGATAGAAAGCCCAGAGACGAGAGTTTGGAAGAAAATTTCCATTTTTTGTTTGGAGAAGACAACGAAAAATGAACTACCGTTTTAAAAGTACCAATACCACAAGCAGATTAAACTTATACTTATATTTTGCATCTTTAAAGCGATCTCGTAGGGAAAGAGGTATATTGAATTACTAGAAATAGATTCATGTGTACTTCTATGGAAATCCTCTCTCACTTGAAGCTAAATGAAGATAAGAAGGGCCTAAAATCAATGCATTCCTTTCTTAGTGAAGGTTCCTTCCATCTAATCCCTCGAAGTCGCTCAATTACCTTCAAAGAGTGATTGATATATATTACGTGCTGTAGTTTGAAATCTTGTGATGGGTTTATGAACGTTTGTAGGATATACTTGGTTGTTTAGTTCGAGATAATCATGTGATACTTTTATTCATGGCCTTTAAGTTATTTAAATAGCTGAACCTCTTGATGTAATTTAGATTTTGGGGGTAACTCCAATTTATATGCCACAATGCCAATCTTAAATGAGATTTTAAATGGTCATAAAAATTAAAGAGTAAGTTTTTAGGTATCCCATTATACTCAAGATTAAAAGATAATGCAAATTCAAAATTAAATTTAATGATTATCGGACGAATTTGCATAAAAATTAAGTCTGAAGACTTAAATAGATATTCAATAGGCCAATTTGATTTAATTATAAGTCTAATTAAATATTTAATTAAATTCTAGAATTAATTTGAGATAAATTAAAAGAATTAATTCAATGCAAGGACTTAATTAGGCTTTTAATGGGTTAAATTAATTTTATTAGAGATTTAATTGGTGAAAAATTAAGTTTGAAACCTTAATTTGGGTTTAATTAAGAAGCTTGGAATTTTAAAGGATCATATTTAATTTTTTTCAAACTCAATTAGATGAAATCAAGGATAAAGTTGCAAAAAAATCAAAGTTTTAGGGGTAAATTATGGGCCAAATTTAAGAAATTCAAGACTAAGGATCTTTTTACAAAAAACGCATTAATTCAAGGATCCAGTTAGGTACAATTAAGGATAAAATTGAAGAAATTAGAAGTTTAAAAGTTAATCAAGGATGAAATTGAAAATATCCAAGACCATGGATCAAGTTGAAAAAAACACTAAACTCAAAGGGTCATTTTAATAATTGGCAGGGATGAAATTGAATTGATTCTTAGAATCAAAATTCAATTGAGGACTCAATTGAATAAATTGAAAGGTTGAGAGCTGAAATGGAAACATGAGTTTTAAACCTAAACTAACCCTAATCACCAAAACGACATTGTTTCATTTAAATAAAATGATGTGTTTTTGTATTTTTTTGAAGAAAAAAACGATGTGTTTTGGATAAAAATAATATCATTTTGGTCAACAAAAGTAAAAAAATAATAGTGGAGATGATGCATTGTCTAGCATTGTTCATCATCTTCAACCTTTGTACTAGAAAGGCTGCCCGAGTGACTACTTTTCAAAGGCATTTAATGCATCATCTCTCTACCAAACAGGACAAACAAGGCATCACTATCATGGACCAACATTGTACTATGCCTCAACGTGATTTTCACAAGGTGGTAACCTTTGTATCTACCACGCCGACGCCCCAAAGATACTAACCCAGTCAGCCTGTGCAACCCAATTTCACAGCTTATGATGGTAACTTTTGACCAACAATTGAGATCTTTCCTATTTGAATCAAGGCTCAAAATTCATGCAAGATAAACATTCATGCTCTTTTTTCAACACTTATAAATAATGGTGAAATCCATTGAAAAAAAAAAAGGAGGGGGAGAACCCAAAAGTAAACCCCTACACCATTTTTTCTAAAAAAGAGAAGAAGGAACAAAGCCACCTTCCTTCTTTTCCTTGCTTCAAACAATATCCCCTCTGTTTTAACTTAAAATCGTGACCCTCTCTTTTCCTTCCCCACAGTGAAAACCAAACAACACCATTTTCAACCTCTAGCAGCCTCACCACAAAAAACCAACCTCTCATTTCCCTCTTCTTTACTGTAAAAAATATATCCACATAATACCTCAGCATAACAAATTCTCTTCCCTTGGCGACACCACCACAACTTGTCACTGCCATCAACTTCACATGTACCACCGCCAACCTCAATTAGGACCACCACGCCACGACAACCTCTACTATTCACAGTAGCTTTCAGCAACACCCACAATAGCTCAACTTCCCTTAACAAGAAGACCATCATATTCCTCACCATTCATCAATTCCAGCAAGCGATCTTTTCTCCTCACCATGACCAGCCTTGCATCAGACTCCTTTCAAGAGCAGCCCCACTAGCAACGAAAACAAACCTTTAACCTAAGAAACACCATAAGCCTCCATCTCGTTCCCTCAGTGCCAACAGCTGTGGTCGTAGCTTCTTTCTCCAGCGCCACCAGTAGCGACAACATGCTATGCCATGTAACTTTATCTTCCTTTTTTCTTTAGCAAGCTTTTGTTGCATGCAGGACATAATTAATTCATGTCCTATAGTTGCTATTTTATTTTTACCAGCAAAGGACAAGATGGACTGGACCCTTAACCTATCCTATATGGCTAGGCTGGGTCCAACCCATCTTTATATATATATATATATATATAAAGGAAGAAATGTTTGGGCCTTCATTCAGCCCAACCTGGACCTTAAGCTCGATCAGCCTAAGCCCTCGGCTAAGGGTATGTTTGCCAAACACACCCTAATGCCTTTCCCTTAGTCTTTAGATTTTTTTTTAATTTCAATACCTAGTCAAACAAAGCCTTAAAATCTTCAAAAAAATCTAAAAAATTCAGAGATTATTTAAAAAAGTATTTTTAGGTCTCTCGTGCATTTTCCTAGCAATTTTATTTAATATTAGACTATATACTTACATTGTAAGATACAAAACCAATATTAAAAATACTCGACTTTCTTTAAAAACTTTGAAAAAAATCCAAAACATTCCCTCATTTCAAAAACAAAAAGAATATGTTTTTTTTTTTTTGCATGGACAAATCCTAAAGATTTTTTATACATATTTTCTAAAAACAAAAAAAAATAAAAATTGTATTTTTATCATGTTTTTAAAATACAAAAGGGATATCGTAACCAATTTATGATTATCCATTAGAGTTTGACCAAAATACCAAAAATACCATAACAAATATTTTGTTTAATTGATATTCGATGTATTAAGATTTAGTTATAGACTTTAATATGTTAGGATATAAAATTAGATTGTAAAGTATACCCTCAAGTATTAAAGATACAAAGTAGAAAATAAATGTAATGCTAAAATTAAGACTTTAGAATGATTAGGATTTAACCTGAAAGATAGAGACCTTTTCATGAAAAGAGATCTATTTTGAACCTTAGAAAAGACTAGCAGATAGAAACATGACTTAGAATAACAATCAATCAACAATGCAACTTACCCTAGGTAGGTTGCACTAAGGTGACACATCTTCCCCTTGCACAACTAGTCTCATTACCCAGACTCTCGTAGACTATAGGGTTTCTAGTGACCATGATATTAGGTGTCGACTCTCTCAAATCATAACTTTAAGATTAAACCCTAAAACCCTTCATTCCAGGAGGCAACTCAACCATTCAACGCAGTGCACGTTACGACACCAACCATACTACCTATTTTTTAGGCTTAAAACTCATAAAACATTGAAAGTACATCTCCAACATCTTGTTGACCACCTCACTTTCACAATCAGTTTGTGAGCAATAAGCTTAACTAAAATCAAATTTAGTTCTATTTAATAAGAATAATTCTAAAAAAAAAGAACTTGTGAACACCACGGTCACAATTACAAACAATAAACTCGGGCATGCGATGAAGCTTGAATATGTGGGAAAAAGATGTTTAAGTAGTTGTGGTGACCATGTGAGGGTGTTTAATGGGAAAAAATAGCTATATTTGGATAATCGGTCAACTACCATAAAAATAGTAGAATTACCTCTAGATGTTGGCAAGCCATCCACAAAGTCCATGTAGATATTCATCTACATATGACATGGAATTGGAAGAGGGCTAAGTAGACTAATGATTTTAACTTGTTCCACCTTATTTCTTTAACAAACATCTCATTCTTGGATAAATTTTCATAAATCCCCCTTCATACCTTTCTAATAGAAAACTAATTTGATTTTATGGAGAGATTTATGGAGCCTTTCATAATTGTTGGAATGGAATTCATTGATTATAAGAATAATCATTTCGGATGTAGGAAATAGGAAAATATGATCTTAATAGAAATCAATTATCTCTTAAATAACCATGGTTCCAATGATTCTCATTCCTTGATTTTCACCACCAAATCTTGCGAGTAAGGGTTAGAAAAAGTTTTGGATTTCATGGGACCCACCCAACTAGGAATAAGAGAAGATAACACATGCTTGTATTTTTAATTTTTGAAAAAAAACATATGTAGCTAAATTTTCCCTATCTTTTTTTTAGTGAATTTGAAAATCAAACCTTAAGAGCTTCACCAATAATTTTTGTTGAGCAACCATAGTAATTGTTTATCTCAACAAAAATTGCAAACTCTTATGGTATGTTTGGACAATAAATTTAGCTTCTAAAAGATATGAATGTCATTTTTGGACCGCCTTAACGAAGGCCAACATTTTCTTCTTATATATGGACAAGTCAAGATTTTTTCCATGTAAAGCATGGCTAAAAAAGGAAATTGATCAGTCTTTTTACTTGAGCATTATACCTAAACCCATACCAGATGCATCGCATTCTATAATGAATGTTTGTGAAAAATCTAGAAGAGCTAACCTAAGTCTGGATGTTATGGACCTTTTTAATTCTTTAAAAGCTTGTTCTTCTTCAAGAGTCCACCTTAAGGAATCCTTCTTGAGCATATGGGTCAATGGTTGAGCAATGATGCCATAATGGTGGATGAATTTTCGGTAGTAACCAAAGAGGCCCAAAAAACCTTTTAAGCATTTCAATGTGGTCGGCATGGGCTATGTCACCATGAATGATATTTTTTTAGAATATATGGCCACTACATGATAAGAAATAAAATGCCCTAAGTAGCCAAGTTCTTCTTATCTAAATTGGCATTATTCTCACTTGATAAAAAATTGGTTAACTTGTAAAATGTGTAGCATACGATGCACAAGTAATAAATGCCCTTTGCATGACTTGCTAAAATTAAAAATATTATAAAAAAATACCAAGATGAATTTACAAAGAAATGACTTGAATACCTCTTTCATCATGTTTTGAAAAGTTAAATGTGTATTTGTAAGGCCAAATGTCATGACCATAAATTTATAATGGCTTTGGTGTATATGAAAAGTCAGTTTCTCTTTATCTTTAGGGTGCATACAAATTTGATGGCGTCCCGATCATAAATTAAATTTTGTAAAAAATCATGCCCTGCGTAATTCATTGAATAACTCGTCGATGATAGGTATCATGAATCTATCCTTAACTATAATGTTGTTGATTGCTCAATTATCAACATACAGTTGTTATAAGTCATTATGTTTTTTTATTAATAATACAAGAGAGGAATAGAGACTCGTGTTTGGACACGTCATACTAGATGATAGGAGCCCCTTCACCGTGTTTTTAATTTCTTTATTTTGGTAATAAGGATAACAATAAAGCTTAATTAAAATTGGATTGGCTCTATGTAGCAATGAAATCTTGTGATTTTAAGAGCGATGAGATGCCAAGCCTTAACCTCTTGGAAATGGCAAAATGGTGATTCAAAATGGTCACCAAATATGGATTTAATTGACTAATTGTAGCTCATTGTTCCCATCATAAATTCAAGGAATTTAGTTGCAATAAAAATCTCATTTTCCTTTTCTCAACTACTCTTTCAAATCATGACCTTTTCATCCTATACAACTTCATTGTTTTTCCTTACCACCAAAACCACATCCATATCTCATTGGATTCCTAAATAATTGGACTTAATATTTTAGCCATGGAGTTCAAAAAATAGCATCATATCATATCCTTCCATAAGTAAAAGGAAAAAAAACCCATGTGGAACTGAACCTTTTAAGCTGAAAATAGATAAATTCTCCAATCTTCATTTTGTTTCCATTCGTCACTTGTACTGAAAACTCTTTGTTTTTTGTGGGATAAATTCTCATTTTGATAGATAACTTTGAATTCAAAAAGTTATAGGTGCTACAAGAATCCACTAATACTATAACCATAAAATCTCTAATTCCTAAAAAATGCATGTCTAAGGTTTCATATTTCCCAAAATAACATGGAAAATAATTTTAGGAATCTCCTCTTTATATTTCTCTTTTATGTTAGTTTCATCCAATGTCTCATTAATAGAAGGAAAAATTCATTATATTAAAAGTAACTTCTTACAATGATGGTTTGGAGAAAAGTTTTCATCATAGATGAAGCATAACCCACCTCTTTTCTTGTAACTTGACTGAGATTATTATTTTAATGGTGATGGTATGGGCACAGGTAAGAGATGTTGAGGGTAAGGGTGACTATCCTTTGATTAATGAGGTCTTTCAAGGTTCCATATACCTTTTTTTTTCCAATACATACAAGACTTATAGAGCCACGCAATACCAATAACAATAGACAAGGAAACTAGATTACATGTTTTCACATCAGCTCGTATTACCTCCTTTAACATACTCATAAACCACCTAACTTGTTATTTTTTTATATAAATGGACAGCTCAATATAACAAACAATTAAACTCCATTTGCTAATAATATATGATTTCTATTTGTTTAAGCTTGGTGAGCTCCCAAAAAAGTTTTGGTATTTTAGATTTCCATAACATAAATGCATCTTGTACTTGAAAACCTCCCAATTGATACATTTCAATATATGTTTGAAACATTAATACCACAATTAAACATCATCATCTAAGTGGTAACCGGTCATTAGAAGTTTCTTCACCCTTTTTTGTGTATTGCAACTTAGAAAATCACTTTACCTGATAAATCTACCTAGTTGGATTTTAGTCGTGAGAGAGCCTCCACCTAAAAGGATATGACGATGCCATGAGAAGGCTTGACTTTGTTGTTATATCCTCTGTTATGCATAAAAAAGCGAACATGTTCTCTATATGCTTCAAAAGGTTCTCTTCACTAAGCCCTCATGGCTTTTTATAGTTCTTTTTGGCCCATAACTAATGAACAAAACTTGTTCTCCACTTGCTTGAGGTGGTGGTCGGATATGCCGAGCTTTGATACTAAGTTGTTATATGTTATAGTTTGAGATCTCGTGATGGGTTTATGAATGGGTAGAGAACAAGAATCGTCCTTGCATTTTCTACCTTTGGTGGCAAGTTTATAGGATACTTTAAGAGAGACCTTCTTAGATTGGTTTAATTTAAGAAAAACCACAACTCCAAGTTAACTCTAGGTTAAAAGTAATAATAATATGATACTTTTATTCATGGCCTCAAACTATTTAAATAGCCAAATGACTTTTGATGTAATAGACAATAACCTATTATTAGGGAAAGAAAAATTACATTGTATAATTCTCGCACAAACTTATTAAAAGGAAATAACATTGATTTTAATTATTTAATGGTAAGCATCAATCACTCCCATCCTATGATGCTTGGTCTCTAACACTTTGTTTTTCCCTAATCTATACAAGGTACATGTCTCAATCTTGCTTAGTGATTCCTATTTTGATTATTGTTAACTCAGTATTGATTTTGTGTTTGAGTTAGAGGTCCCTCTCCCAATCTGTTGAGAAAAGTAATTTGTTAGCAAAACTTTTTTTCATCGTTTATCCCATGCCATGCTTTTTATAAATAAAGTATGACATTTTATGAAAATATATGTATTGAGATTGTGTCTTCTTCAAAGGTTCTATTAGTGACCATTTATATTGATAGATAATCTAATAGCTTTTCTAACCTAGATATTAGAAAGTTTCACATGTTTGATTTTATTATGGCTCTGGTAAGTTTTCAAAAAATAAAAAACCATGATGTATTTTTGCATGATTGAACATGCCCTATACGACTTGAAAAAATAATAATTAGGATGATTTAAATGTTGAGTAGTTTTGGATAGAGTCTCTCTCATAAATAGAGGAAGAGTATGCATGTTATAAGTAATTTATTAGATCCTATATCATTTTGGGCAATCAATAAAATATCAAGTTTTGATAAATAAATAAAAAAAAAACCTTGAAGGGATGACTATGTGGCTTAAGGCATCAGCTTGCTAAATTAATGTACAATCTTTTTATATCATGAGTTTGTTCTCATTTCCAAATTTTTGCTTTATTATTCCCATTATTCAATAGAAAATGGTGGAATGTAGGGAGGAAACAATCTCATTCAAACATTTTTTAGGTTGGACGTTCATCGTTTCAATATAATATAGATTGAAAGTTAAGATTGAATAATTATCCATTTCTTATAGTCTTGGTTATTGCTATAAAGACCAAAGATAGATGAAAGACCAAGATAGGTGATATTATTGAAATAAATCGGTTAGTCAAACATCCTAAACACTAATATAGAAGTATTAATAAACAATATCTGGAATTATAAGTTTCGATAACATGATCTAAACCCTTTTTAAGAAGCTAGAAAAGCATTTTATGGAAAAACAAAAATTAAAGATATGGATATAAAGTAGGAAAAAAGGTAAGGTGTTTCAGTTTGGAAATTAATAACTAAAAAAACTTAACTTGTGACACTGCACTGAACAAACAAAAATAAAAGAGAATGACAAAGACCGATGTTAACACAATTTCATTTCTTCCTTGAAAAAAGTTATTAAAAGAATTTTGTAAGATGTAATTACACTATTGATCTCTCAAAGCATGAATCACAAGAATGATATTGTGAACATTTCTAGAATGCAAAATATGAGATTGTATTTTATTTCATAATAAAACTTTGCATAGGCATTTATTGATCAAAATTAAATCTTTTAAGTTCGCTAAACTTAGTATTAAAGGTTAGATTAGAAGCCTTAAGAGTATGATTGCTATAATGAATAAAAAAGAGAGAAAGACTACCCATGTCTTCACTACTAGCTATATCCTAATTCAAGTGTAAATTTGATTGGGTGTTTTCTTTGCATCTACTCACTTTCTCAATTTGATCTTTATTGATGTGATCATTTTCTTTTTTTATAGTTTTATATATGGGGGAATAAATATATAAAATTATCTTTACTAAAATAATTATTACATATTAAATGAGAAATAGTTAGGAGATGAACGCAAATAGTAAGCCAACTCATCAGATTCTTATTAGGATTCCATTACCCAATATTAGAATTAGAAAAAGTGGGTTAGAGATAGCTATAATAAATTCTTTCAATCAAGTACCAATAATTATCCAGTTTGTTAATCAATGGCTAATGTTTGATTGCAAAGTGGTAGATGCATACATAACCAATTTAAAACCCTTATATGTTTTATTTAATCAAGTCCTATATAATGAACAATTATGCTAACCAAATAGTTAGAGATGACCACCTAACCAATCTAAAGCCACCAAGCAAGAGACCTTCCTTATTAGAGACATAATGCCATAATAAATTGATGATTTCTTATATGTTTTATTTTATTTGAAAGAAAAAAAAAGGGACCCCCCATTATGGTGGGGCAATGTTACAAGCCATTTTGAATGTTTAGTTTATAAGCAATTCTTTAGTGATTGTACTAAAAGGTATATATAATGGAGGTTGGTTAAAGATTATGTTAGACGATGTTTAGAAAGGGTATTAATAAAAGCTAATAGAGTTTGAGGCTATCTCTCCTCTAAGAATGAATAAAATAGGTAACTTAGCTTTCCTAACCCATTTAGACTAAGACACTTATTGAATGCAAAAAAGTATTCCTGAAATGAATCATAAAATAGATTCTGTTGACTTGACTTGTGACCATTAACATATTCTCTAGACAAAAGGAACCAAATAAAAGTGTATTTTGGGCCAAGTCCTTATAATCCTACTACCTCTTGACATAATAGGATGATAGGTAAGCCTTTTTTTTTTTTCACAATGGCGTGGGGCGTTAAAGGTTATTGTCTCACAACTGAATCCCTTCCTTTATATTTTCTTATTTTTCTAATCTTCCCCTAATTAATTTCAAAACTAACAAGCCCATAAAAGCTTTAAAGTGATCTTTTAATGCTAATTTAAGATCTTAATTCGTTATGATCTCTACACAGGGTTAGTCAAATAATTGGATTTCATGTTTGAGAAATTTCCTTGGCTTATTTAGAACTCCCTACCTGTTTTGACTCTATATTTCCATTCTTATTTTATAATCTTAAATATCCATTCAACAAGAGCTATTTTAGACTATCATTAACAAAAACTAAAAGAGTTGGTGCTTTTACCGTCCACCACCTCACAAAATATTATTCATTGCAATATTTTTTTCCTTTTTTTTAATATATGTTTCTTTTCTAAATTTCATCTTTAAACATTTTGTTTATTGGAGATTATGTTTCCTGATTTGTTATAATTCGCTTTCTACGCGATTATTTTAGTCTTATGACTTGTGTCACGAGTTCAGCAAGTTAACCTATTTGACTTGATTTTTTTAAAAAAATTTCATCCTTCAATATTAAGATGTTAGGAATTAGACTTTATAATTTTTTTTTTTGGGTTTGCTACCTATGAGGTGATTCTAATCTCATGATCCAAGTCATGTTTTTTTGCAAGTTAACCTAGATAGATTTGGGTCGTTTTACTGTGTTTTATTTTAGATTGACTTTTTTTTATCCAATTTTTTCATTCAATAATGAGTTTATTGAGAATTGAGCTTTATAATTTGTTTTAATTTTCTCAATTATGGGGTTATCATAGTCTTATGACTTGAGTTGCAAGTTTGACAAGTTGACCTGAGTTGACTGGGGTTATTTTTTCAGTTTATTTTCTATAAAGTTATCAGGTCTCATGACCCGGGTCATGAGTTTGGTAGGTTAACGTGGGTTGACTCAGGTTGTTTTTTGTGTCTTTTTTTTAATTTCATCATTCAACATTAAGTTGATTGAGAATTATGATTTATAATTTGTATTTATTTACTTTCTATGAGGTTATCTTAATGTCATGAGTCGTGTCGTTAGTTTGGCTGGTTTACTCGAGAAATTTGTTTTAGGTTTTTTTTAACTAATTTTTTTTTAATTTCATCATTCAACATTGAGTTGATTTTGAATTCGGCTTAATAATTTATTTCTATCTGCTTTATACAGGGTTATCATAGTCTCATAACTCAGATCATAGATTTAACAAGTTAACCCAAGTTAAACTGGGTCGATCCAATATGTTATCGTCTCAATGTTAAAAAAAAAAATGTCATCATGAATTTTTTTTAGTCAAACTATGTTTTTACCAGCAGTGCAAGTTGTTTTTAGACCCGCCAATAAATCATGTCATATCGGGTTAATCTCCACATGATTGTTTTCTACTAGAAAAATCTCATCAATGCATGGATGTTTTTTTTTATATTTTTTTTTTCTAATTGAAAAATGTTAGGAATGTCTGAGTTTATTCTTATTCTTTTAGGAGGCATGTGTGATTCACATTGACCACCATTGATAGCTTTTATAGATTCATCTCGTTGAACTTTTATCAATGATTTTTAGAGTGTCGTCATTAGAATTTAGATTTGACTCCAATATCTTTTATTTTCTTTTTTCCCCTTTTGTCTTTTATTTTTAATTTTTTTTATCTCTTCCATCTCCTGTCTCATATTTATTGTTCGTGGAAACTAAAATACCATAGTTCGTAATTGAGATATTTTAAAATGAGCTATTTTTTTTATATTTTTTTTTATATATGCTAGTTTGTCAAAAAAAAAATTTAATGTGTTAATTTTCAAAAAAATTCAAAGAAAAAGCTATCCACAGTGAACAATTATCATTGCCCAGTAGCTCTTAGTAGTTCAAAACCAAATTTTTTACCTTTAAATTTTACTCGAAACCTGTGTCCTGATGGGGTCTAAAATTTTGATATCCATTTGGGTTGATTCCACCTGTATTCATTGATTTAGTGAAATCGTCATCTCTGTACTTTCGCTCTTCTTCTTCTTCTTCTCCCCTCGTTGTCCTACAGTTTCATTGTGCTATGTGAAGTGGGGGAGCCCGCCTTAATTAATCTACCTTGACCTGCCTCTGTCATTTTCCTTGTATAAAACAAAACGATGCCATTTCCAAGGCTTGGATGAGTTAATTAAGAGACAGTGGCATTTAATTATTTAAATTAGAGCTCAGCTTCCAATGATTCCTTCCCTTTCTCAGTAGCCGTTGAATAAAAGCATCGACGCCTTCCACAAGATTAAACAATGAAGGCAAAAAAATAAAAAATAATATAAAAACAAATCTACAATAAAAGCAATAAGATCCAACAACTATCCATATTCATTTTGATCGTAATTTAATTACTAATAATTTCAGAAGTGAAAAATCGTGGAGTACAATTACTAACACCACCTTATTATTTTAAAGAGAAAAACAAGTCATTTCATAAAAAAAAAAAAACCATTTTAAGTAACTATGAAGTATTAATTTCTTTTTTGAGAAAATTATGAAGTGCAATTATATTGTTTTATTGTATCCTTATTACTTGTTGTAATTAACTAATTACTTTGAAATTTTACTAATTATGAATATTGGATAGCTCATTGTAGTTTTGTTTTTATTGTACAATTATAGTATATTTAACATGTCAAAATACTACTCAATTTAAAAATTTAAATTATTATATAAAATTTTAATATATAATTTTATATTACTCTTTAGCATGGATCTTCAAGTAAAAGTTACTTGAATTTAAAATTTTTATAGGTCCACACTGACTTGTGTTATTAATTAGATTTAATTAAAAAATAGAATGAAAATAATAAGATTTAAACTCATAATTATTTAATCATTAAATTTTTGATATTATATTAAAAAAACTATTCAAATCTAAAAACTTAAGTTATTAGAAAACCTTCAAAATATAATTTTATATTACTCTATAACAAAGTATAAATAATTTTATTATAAAAATAAAACTTTAAAAAATATCTTTAATACTCTATTTTTATATTTTATCTTTATGATTTCGTTAAGGGTTGTGTTTTTTTATTTAATTCTATTAGTTCGAGTGTTATATATCAATTAATCATTATTTGGATCATTAAAAACACTCTAGAATAGAAAATAAATGTATTCTCTTAAATTATCATAACCTAACCCATAAATTATATTTCACCTGTTTTTTTTTCTAATTTATTTTCTAGAATTTCATTTGTTATTTTTTTTAGTGGTTCAACAACGAAGTGAGACCATTCTTTAACAGAATAAAAATCATTAAAAAAGAGAGAAAGAATACGATGGCTGTCCAGTGCCATTTACCACCGACAGCGCAACGGGACACATGATAAGCTTCTGTACGCACTCAAGCGTCCGATCTTATTCTGCTACAAAAATAGTAGCAGAGAGGAGGACTTCTATCTATAAATCACCTCGTACGTTATGACTGCCCACTCCCCAAATCACACGTGCTAAGCAGCACGCGCCATCCGTTTTTCGTCAAAAGTTGAGTACAGACACCCCCTCCCCCTCCCTCTCAGATCAGGCAGCTGTCCTTCGCGATAACTCAGCTACTGCCGGCTAATCATTAGCTCTCCCTTCCCTTCTCTCTGAAGAAACACTCTCTCTCTCTCTCTCTCTCTCTAAAAACTCTGTGTCAGCGACGTAGAGGATCTTCAAGCTCTCTCTCTAAAAGATCGAAAGTAATTCCTTCTCTCTTTCTATGGATTAATTTATATACTTCAATGCATGATAAGTTGCAGATGATGTGTTTTGGTTACTTTAAGTTGTGTTTGGTTGCTGAGAAAATAAATGAAAACTTATTTACTTGTACCTATACCAGTATCATTCTGTTTTAGAAGATTTT